>Ga0180431_10000714_pt1 | contig 47429 bp, 29 predicted proteins | sample SS_ome_11_FD_132459 | JGI IMG/M metagenome (GOLD analysis project Ga0180431, IMG submission 132459) | Hypersaline lake sediment archaeal communities from the Salton Sea, California, USA - SS_1_MS_1 metaG | ecosystem: Environmental > Aquatic > Non-marine Saline and Alkaline > Hypersaline >... | reverse complement strand
TTTGCTAGAGTTGCCATGTCTCCTATAAATAACCCTAATATAGATTGTAACATAAACTGGACCCTTCTTAGTTGTCCAATACCAGATGCCATTGGTGCAGCTGCACCAAAAAATACTAATACACCATGTAATCTCTCTTGAAGAGTTGATAGTAAATTAAGTGCTGATCCTGCAGCAATTGGCGCTACAATCGGTGCTACAATAGGTGCTATAATCGGTGCTGGAATCCCATGTGCTATTATAAGAGGAGCTGCTATAGCCAATTCTGCATTTGCTATCCCTGCTTGGTGAGCAGCATTATTTCTTTCATTTATCGCTACCTGTCTTTCGCGAAGTATACGACCCCTTGCTACCATTGTATCATGAAACATTTTATTGTTCGCGAATCCTAACCGTCTGGCCCTTGCTACAATTTTCCCAATCGCAACCACATCAGCAATTGCACGGTGATATGCAGCATTTGAATATCCAGCATCCTGTAGTGCCTGTGCTGCAGCCCCAAGAGCATTAGCATGAGCATTGGCCAATGCTGGCGGAATTGGTGGTGGTGGTGCAGGCGGAGTTGATGCTAATGCGTCATTATTTGCTGCCGCACTTGAAGCTTGGGCTGCATTTTTTGCATTTTTTGCATCAGCCAATGCATTTTTTACTTCAGCATATATATCTTCCAAGTTACGAATTCTTTGTTGTTTTCCTAAAGCTCTGTTCCTTCTGCCTCTTTCTCTTTCTCTTTCTCTTTCATCTTTTTCTACCTGATATTGTTTTTTCCTGTTTGAACGTTTCTTTTGTCTAGCTCTTCTTGCTATTTCTTGTTCTCTTTCAAACTTTTCCCTTCTGTTTCTTCTCTTTTGATTTCTTTCTTCTTTCTTCTTTTTTCTACTACCATTTCCCCTCCGTTTCATTCCACCAACATGTGATGTTGCTTTACTTGAAACATTTTGTAAATTAATATCTTCTAATATTTTTTTAAAGTTAACGAATTTAGTCTTATCATATTTGTTAAAATTTTTAGGAATGCCGGTTGGAAATAGGTTGTTCCATAAATATTTTAGTTGCCCATCTTGTTTGGGTTTCCTGATAGACATATTATATCTATTTATGAATTACTGTATAAAATATATATTAGTGTCGGACAATATAATTTGTTATTTTAATTAACCCATACAGTTGGTACCGTAGATAATTTGCGACGGCGATGAAACAACTTTTTAAATAAAATATTTATTTCATTTATTTTTGATTTTAATTCTCTTTCTTGTTTTTGAATTGCTGTCTGTGATCTTGCAAATGCAGCTGCGTGATTATTCTCAAGAAAATCTCTCTGTTTTTTTAGCGTGTTCGCATTGGTAGCCATATTATTAACCATTGCTTTCATATCTACCTCCTGGCGTATTAATTCTTTAACCATATCTTTTCCAACAATAGCACTACTAGAATCTAATGTGTCAGATGTTATTATTTTAGACATTAGTTTAAATTGGTCCTCTGCTCTGTCCAAAGGTTCATCAGCAAGAGAAGTATATTTTTCAACATTTGTACCATGATCATATTTTTCCGCTTCTTTACCTTTGTAAATATCAATTTTATCAAGCTTTGGCTTATCTGGAACACCTGGTATATGTTCTTCATTATTTTCTACATCTTCGTCAGTGTCTGTATTTACTGGGCCAGTTTCTCTTGTTAAAGTTCTTATTGGAGCTCCTGAAACTCTTGTAGATCTTGTAGATCTTGTTGGAGTTGTAGTTCTTGTTGATGAATTTCTATTAGGTGTTATTGTTAAGGAACCAATTTTTATCATAAATGTTTCAATAACAGGATTTATTATTTTATCTGAACACCCACTACTTTTTGGAACATATGTATCTCTAAAAAAATATTTAAAAAATGGCGGGTTACTTGTAAACTGTGTAATATTAGCAGCTTTTTTGTTATATGGTTCTTTTATAACAACTTTATCTTTGATATAAATAACAGGAGTAGTAGGACTGTACTTAAAGTTATCATAATCTAACACTGAAACCAATGCTTGATGTGCATCTTCTTGACAACCTTCTTTTAATCCAAAAGCTTTTACTCCTTTTTTACCAACTGGACCAAAATTTTGCAGGTTTGTCCCGTCATTAAAATTATTTGCGCCAGATTTTTCCGTAACATTTGTTAAAAAATCATAAAGTGTTTTCCTTGTTTTTTCCATTTTATTTTTATCTTGGTATTCATCTGTTGTAATAATAAGTTGTAAAATACTGTTAAAATAGCAACTATTACCAATATTATGTATCCCATTTCCAGTGTTTAAAGTTCCATTTGCGTAATTTATAGTAATATTATTTTTTTTCCTATATAAAAATATTACACCATTTGTTCCAGTGTCTGTTCCATTCATTTCTTTTTTTCTTGTTGCATCATCAATAGAAGCAAAGGTTTTGTCATCTAATTTCATCCATTTATTATCACCTCTTTTTGCTAATGTCCAATAATGCCCACTACCTAATGAACCAGAATGTATTACGGCTGCTGATAAATAATATGTTTTTCCATATAAATCAAGAGTATCGTCAATATTAACAACGTTATTCTTTTTACTTAAAATAGTTCCAGAATTATCTGACTTAAATCTTGCAAGATTTATAATTACATCGTTTGGTGACGGTACTCCACCACCAGAATATACTTCTAATGTTTTTATAAATTTAATATTTTCTGTACCTGGAGGGTCTTCGCATTTTTTTTCAACTTCTTCTTTTTGATTAAGTATTAAATTTGATAATTTGTAAGCACCTCCTTTTTGTTTTTTTATTTTTCTTCTTTTATTTTTATTTTTAGATTTTGAAAGAATAGCAATAATATTTTGTAATGGAGTATTAATCTTATCATATTTAAAATTATTTATTGGAATAGTTTTATAATCTTCCATACCGCCTAATAAAATAGCATTTATCTTGTCCAATGGATTAGGATTTTTATAGTTTTTAGTTTTATTAAACTTTTGTTTCTTACTTGGTACTTTATTCATTACCATTCTGTATATAATTATACATTATTCTATTTTGTTAAAATAAATGTATAATTGTATTTGAAAAATAAAAATATTAATGTTGATATTTAAGCTGGTGTAAATAACTTGACATACTTATTTGCAGTATCAAGTGCTGCTCTAATACCAGTTGTCCATATTTGTGCTGCTGCTGCGCCAGCACCTTGTGGTGCAAGAATACCCGGAGCAGGTACTCCACCTAATGGAGCAATGTTAGCTGGTGTGTAATGGCCAAATTCACTTGTTTGGGAAATAGCTTGAGCGGGTGGTAATGCCGCTATGGCTTTTGCCGCTTCAAGAAAAACACCATAGTGAACGGCAAGCATCCCATCTATATTATCACCTGCATTTGGAGCCGTTAAAGCAGGTGCACCGGCATCTATCTCAACTATATTCTGTCTTGCGCCATCAGCTGCTGCAACCGCAAGTCCTAAATTTACTTGGGTGATTATGTTTGCAGAACCATTATAATCCATACCAGCAGCCTTAATTTTATCAGCTACTTGTGCGGCAGCACAGTCAGCAATTATTTGAATATGTTGTAATGGACTCATTGTAGACCGTTGTTGAAGATTTCCAGTAGCATTAGTTCTTCTATCAATTCCCGCTTTCAAATTATTTATCATTTGGTCATCATATGGTAATTTAGTTGCAACATTTGTTGATGAAAATGCTGCTGAATAAGCATGATTAGGATTCGGAATACCAGCAGCTGGGACTGGAAGTTGAGACCATACATGACCTTGTATAATATGTTGAATACCAAGCCAATATTTAGCCGCTTCATCACCAGCAGCACCGCCACCTCCACCAACTTTGGCATCAGCGGCAGTAGAGTATTTTAAATAGTAACCAATTATTTTTTCAATATTTGCAGGATTTGGGGGCCCGCCACCAGGAAGTCCATGTTGACCACCACCACCTGGTGCTATAGCAACATAGTCTCCGACAGCATAATTATACGCCGCAACAATACCAGCCATTTGAGCACCTACATAATTTGCACCTCCGCCAAATGCCGCTGGTACAACAGCACCTCCCAGAACCTGACCATTGCCATTAACATTGTTTCCAGCAAGGGGATTTCCTCCATTGGTTGCAGCTGCAATTAACGCGTGTTTTGCAGGCGCTATTGCAGCAGTACCAGCAACACCTACCGTGCCAAGAGCGCTCATCATAAATTGAGATAATCCCAATACTGTATCAAAAGCTGTGTTAAAAGTAGCAGCATTTCCATCGGGAGCGGTGCCAATTCTGGTTTTTATTTCCTTAAAAAGAGCAGCCCGATGATATTGTGAATCAATCGCAACTTGTGTTATGTCAACATTTGGTGCTATTTGAGCAGCTGCACTTAGAGTTTTAATAGTAAAACTTATGGCATCGTTATCAAAAAGTAATTGATTATATAAACTATTTCCTTCCTTTGAATGAATATCTTTGTAATGTCTTAGTGTTTGCGGGTTTAATTGTTTTATTTCATTTTGAAAAGTAGTCAATTGTGTAGTTATATTTCCAAAATTTGGAGGTGCTATCCCCATAGCAATGGCACCAACCGTAATATTGTCATTTGCTGGATCACGTTCTAGTTCTCCAAGTATATCAACAAGAGGATTTAAAGCATTTTGTAACCCTAGTTGTTTCAAAGTACCATGTTCTTGTATTAAATAAGCAGACCACTTTTTAATCCATTCTGATGCAGCAACGGCTCCATTGTTATTAACTCCTGCTGGATTTGCAGCTCCATCAATATTTAGCCACGCCCGAAAATTATCGTAACTATGTTTTCGACGCTCAGAATCTGACATAAAACATTCGATTACCGCCTTAATTGCGGTCTTTATACCGTCTCCTCCAACAAGTCTCGTATTACCAATAGGGTTTGCATTTACCGCAGCTCCAGCGTTATCATACTGAATATTTTCAATTGCTCCCAATGGAGATGTGTATATAGCAAGCTTTGTTTCGGTGCGAAGTGCTTGTACTATATTAGCACATGCTGCTGGAGTTCTAGCCCAAGATGTTCGAAACACCCAAGCTCTTTTTAATCTAAGGTTATCTGCTTCAGAAGAACCAAATACACCAGGTTTTGTATATTTGATATTACCAGTTGTTCCAGCAAATAAGTGAAGTGCAAAATTAACAAAGTCTTGATCATTAATCTCATCACTTGCATTTGATACAGCTCCAAAGTTCACCATAATGTTATTGTATTATGTTATATAAATACTAATTAAAAAATAAAACGAACTTATTCCGTACCTTTATTAATCCTCTTCATGTCTTGTATTTTTAATGTATGTTACCAATTTATACATAGCAGAATCAAGTTCCATTGTATGCGCATCGCGCACATAATCTCTCAATTTATCAACATCGGATTCCATACCAAGTGCAAATAACCTAGATATATATGCAATTGCTGCAGCTGCTTTCATTCTTTCTGCTTGAAGATCATCATATGCCTTATCAACTTGTTGTTGAACATTTCTTCCTAATGATATTGTAGAATCTAATGATGCAATAAAAGAATCAACCCCAGCTCCCCCCTTTTTATATCCACCACTTTGATTTTCAGGTATATCACGTGTTCCGCTCATAAATAATCTTGAATCATGCAATGTATCATCAACACTTTTAATAGTTTGTGGTATACATTTTAAATAATCTGCCCATGGACATGGACTTATTCCTTCATCAATAATATTTTTAAATCGTGTATATGCTTTACGTGAAGCTTCTTTATTTTCTTGGCGCAGTGGTAATAACTCAAAAACATTAGCAGTTGCCATTATTCCTTATAAAATCTTTAGATATTTTTATGTATATAATTATTCTTTATTATTTAAGTTTTTGTTGTTATTGTTGTTTTTATTGTTTTTATTGTTTCTATTGTTTTTATTGTTTTTGTTTTTATTATTTACATTATTATTTTTAACTTCGACCAATATTTGTTTGATTTCTTTTACTCTGTCTTCGTAATACTTTAAACCAATATTCGTAACATTTCCATTTCTGCTTTTATTAATTATATTTTTCATCATTCCAATAATTCTATTTAATTTTCCTTCAATCTCAGACTTTTGAGATGAAGTTAGTTCGGCATTTTTAATAACTGTTGATTTCTCGATAGTCGCATCAAGTTGATTTTGAAATGATTTTAGTAAATGTTTATTATTAGGTCTTCCCCCATAAAATAAATATTTTTTATTTCTTTTTGATTTTGCATTAAATTGTATTATTTTAAAAAAATCTTCGTACTTAATATTTTTTCTATTTTTTCTATTTTTAACAATAGTGCTTGTAACTTTTTCTAAATAACCACCTCCCTGTGAACTATCTGCTTGAATTGCGACATCAACTACTTTTATTAATGCTTCAATTGAAGCTATATATTCTTCAATTTCACTTTGTAAATTTGGATGTTGTTGCCCATCAAACAAATTTAATATTCTACCTACAATAATTTGAATTTGCTGTAATTGATTAAACTGTCCCCTCGCAGCTGGAGGGTTCAATTCACTGTTATACATTTGTAGAAGTGCCTGTAATTTTAGTTTTAAACTTTTTAATTTTAAAGGTATATTCTCAGATAATACTTCAATTGTATCAGCTAATTCAATTTGAACTAATTGTAAATTATATAAATGCGAATTCGAAACAAAACCTAACATAATATCAAAAATTGTATTTGGAATATCAAAACGAAGTTTATCTTTATCAGAAATATTTAAATAGTCTTTTTTTATAACTGAAAGCTTAATTAAATCACCCGCTTGTTGGGATAGTATATATGTTGAATTTTTATCGTCTAAAGCTCCAATAAGTGTAATATATTCTTGGATTTTACCAACAACCGTTGCTTGTAATGTTCCAGCAATTATGTTTTCATTATTATCAGTAATTCCTGAAAAATATTCTGTTGCTCTTTCATCATATGTTTTATTTATTTTAGAAATTTCATCTTTCAATAGCAAAAATTCATGATTTATTTCACTAATATTTTGACTATCCTGAAGTGTTGGATAATATAAAATATCATTACTATACAAATATTTAAATGAATCAAAATTATCTTTTTGTTGTTTATTAGATCCAATTGTTGTTTTTATTACATCTGTATATGTAGCTTGACTTAACTTTAAATTATCTTTTATTACTGTTCTTGGATACAATATGATATATTGGTAAATATTTTGCAACCATAATAGAATATAAGCAGAAATATATATACTATAATCTCTTTGTAAATAATCAAAACCCATTTTGATATATCCAGATATCCTATATAATACGTTTTTCTCTCTTGTCTCGTCTAATTCTCCGATAGAATAATACATATCATTTCCAATATTACTTAATTTAGGATCGCTATTTTTATTAAAAATTTGAGAGATCCATAATATAATATAATGACTTCGTAAAACTAAGTCACTTTTAAGTTTATCATCATCAATATTAACAGAATTTTCTATTTGTATCAAAGTAGTTTCCATGTCCTCTAATTCTTCATAAGTTAAATCCCCACTCTTTATTTCATCAAACACATTATCAATCTGATTGAATAATCTTTGTTGTGGAGTACTACCAAGAGTAGTTGTCCAAAAATATAAATAAGATGCTTTTCCGTAAAAATAAGTTTCTGGTTTATAAGATAAATAATTTGCTCGCAAAAATGTTTCTATTTCATTTAATTTTTTGCGAACTCGATCGAGAGTTGTATCCCTATTACCATTACTACTGGTATTACCAGTATTTCCAGTATTTCCATTACTACCAGTATTATCAGGTATAGAACTTAAATCTGCAGAAGCCTGCGCTTTTACAGTGTCTGCCTTTGTAACAAAAGCAGTAACTGCTGCAGATGCTTCTTCTGATTTATTTTTTTGTCCCTTTTTTGCTTGTTTAGTATTCAGTGATTTTAAAACATTATCTGCATCAGTTTTTAATTGTTTAATATTATCAATTAAACTTTGATCCACTGGAGATTTTGCCGATGTAAGAGCAGTTGTAATAGCTTTTATTACTTTATCTTTAATAATTGGACGTGCGGCATCAATTGCTGTTTTTCTGGCATTTTTTGCAGCAGCTGCTGCTAAACCCGCAACTGCTGGAGTAGGTATAACTTTTGTTTTCTCATCAGCCTTTTTTGCTTCCGCAGAGACTTTAGTAAGATTATCAACTATTTTTTTTAATTGGTCCTTAAGTGCACCACCTCTTTGATATCCACCAGACATTCTATTTAATGCAATTTTAAACTTATTCAATTCTTTCTGTATCATTGTTTCAGTTGGCTTAATTGCATCATTTAATTCTTTTGCTCTTGATAACATTTTTTCTGCTTCCCCATAAACATTTTGCCTTAATATTCTTGCAGGGTTTCCCGCCGCTGCTCCCGCTGGGTTTGCACCAGGAGCACCTGCATATACTGCCACTCGTGCTGCATCTAACGTTATAGCATCTGCTGTAATTCTTGTTTTTAATCTTCTTTGTTCACTTGTAACTGGGTTATAATCATCCCTAATAACATCTGCCGTAGCTTTAACGTCTAACATAAGAGGTTCAATAGCTAATATTCTAGCAGCTCTATTTGCAATATCTTCTCCACCGCCTCCTGTTATTTTTCGAAGTTCGTCTGCTTCTTTTTCAAGCTTGGTTGAAAGAGTTACTAATCTATTAACCATTTGATTGTTACTTGTTTTATCAGGAACTACAAGTTCAGCCCACATCTTCAAATAGTTCTTAAAATCTTTATTATTTGTAAATTGAATTTTCTTTAAGGTACTAAAATCATGCCCACTTTGAATATCACCTGTTCGTGTTATATCAGGTTTTAATCCCATTGATTTTATTGTTTTTGGAACAAGTTTTCCATTATTTCCTTTGTCTAAAATATCTTTTATTAATTGATGTAAATCATCATAATTTTCAATACCCGCAATTACATAAAACAATGTTAAGCTTTCTTTTACCTTTTTAACATCAACATCTTTAACAAAAATCTTTTTTAATGTTGAACCAACTTCTAATAACTTTAATACTTCTTCATTAATTTCAGTATAATGTTCCCTCAAAGTATTATTTCTTAAGTAATCTTTAGCCTCCGATATATCTTTAATATAAAAAGACTTACTTGTCATACTTGCACCACCATACTTTTTAAAACCACCCGCTTGTGAACTAGGTGCAAGAACAGGATACACATACCATATCCAATCTGATGTTTTCTTTCCACTCTTTAATTCTGCAAGAGCCTCAGAGAACTTTGACCCATCTTTATTATATTTATTTCCACGTTGAATACCATCTTTCTGAGCATTAATAAACCTGTCAAGTGGATCAATACTGATATTTGGTGTTGGTGTTGGTTCTTCGTTTTCTTCGGGAGTTGGTATAGGTGGTTTTGAAACATCGAGTCCTTTAGCCCTTTTGATATTGTTGCGTATTTTTTCAATTTTAGCTTCAAGTTTCTCCTTCTCTCCGGGCTCAAAAGTACCTGCAATTTGTTTTTCCTTAATTTTTTGTTTAATATGTTCTATTTGTTGGAGCCGTAAATTATGTAGTTTTTCTTTATCACTTGGAACCAAAGTACCCTTTCTTTTCTTTTCTCGTAAATCAGCTAATTCACCTTTTTCACTATTTGTTAAGTCTAGTTTATCGTTATCTTCCATTTGTTCTAATTCGTTAAGCTCATCTTTGTTAACAGCATCTAAAGTTCCATCTTTTTGTTTTTGTCGCAGTTCGGCTAATCTTGCTTTACCATTTGCTCTTTTTTCCAAATCGCGCAACCTTTCTTTGTCACCATAGTCGCTTATTGTTTTAGCCTTTTCCAACTTTCTTAATTGTTTAACTTTTTTATTAGTATTTTCTTCAACCTTTTGGTTATCAATAATTGCTTTATCAATAATATTTTTAATATCGCCGATGTCTAACTTAAAACAAGGTAGATAATCCAATTGAGGACAAGGGCTTAATTCTGTTTCGCTTAACTTATTGAAACCCTGTTCTAATACTTTCCCAATAACTGCTAATGGTGCAGACTCTTCTTTGGCTTTTTTAGTTTTATCTTTTAGCTTTTTAAGAACTTTCTTACTTTTCGGCGATAACGTTTCTTGTTTACTCAAATTATTATAAACAGCTGTTTGTCTCTTTGATAACCCTGGTAACTTCTTTTCAACTTTTTTTGGCTGTCTGTTTTTGTAAGCAGCTGAAACATTAGCATTTGGAGCATTGGGTGCATTACCAGTATAAGGCAAAGTTGATGGCTCCCCAAGTCTCATTACAGGAAACTGTGTTAACGCAGGAGTACTTGCAACATCACTACCTGCTAAAGAAAGTGGTACTGGTAAAACAAGTTTTGTACGAATTGGATATCCAATTCCAGGAACTGTATGTGGATATTGGGTATATTCAGAAACATTATTTCTTAACTTATCTCCAAATAATATAAACTCTGTATTTTCCTTTGGATTACTAATATTATTTTGATTTGAATTAAAATTATTTAACAAAGCCTTAAGTGTTGAAGAATCATAAATATTATGAAAATCTCCAGCAATTGCTTGATATGCAGGCTCATTTGAAAAGTCAGGACCAAACCATCTTTTTTGACTATTGTTGTAAAATGCTTTTAGTAATAACTTAACTTGTTCTAAACGAATTTTATCATATATCTTTCTTACCTTATCATTATAATTATTCTTTTTTCTTTTGCTTTCTTTATTTTTATTGCTATCGGTCTTTTTAATGACATTGTCTTCTAAATCAGGTGGGTTTTGAGCAAGTTCTGTATTCACTAATTGAAAAATCTTACCATCACCTAATTCAAATTCAACTATAATAAAGTTATTTGTTCCCTTTACCTGAGTTTCTATAGTTTCATACCCTTCATCATTGTCAGTTTCTGCCCCACCCTTATAACCACCACGAAACATACCAAAAATCCCTCCTGGTTTCTTCACTGGCTTATTTTCATGTTTAAACATTACTTTAAAATCATCACTGCCTCTTCCTAATTCTACTTCTGGAAACTCTAAATAAGACCTAGCCTTAAAAGGATATTCGCTCAAAATAGAATTTTTATATCCTTCCTTGGTTTGATAGTAATGAGCATATTTTAGGTTTGGAATATTATTTTGTATATCACTTTCATTTTTAGTGTTTTCCTGTAAAATAAGAATATTAGGTTTTGCTGGTTTAATAGCATTTATCATACTTGTAAAATCTTCTGTTTTATCGCTTAGCCATTTCTTCACATTCCAACTAAGAAGCACTACTTCATTTTTAGTAAGATGTGGCGAAGCATTATAATTTTCTAGTGCCTGTTTTAAATGAGTTAATTTTTCATTTTCCAATTTATATTCTTCTGAAGCATTTATTAACTTTTGCCATTTATCACCAATATTAGCTTTTTGAGCATCTGTAAATTTACTATATACATCATCAAGATCAATCTTCTTTAAAGGTTCAGATGGAAAACTTTGAGCCCTGGAATATGCAACACTTATACTAGTTCTATTTTCAGGAGGTATACGACTCAATAAATCATCTTTAAAAACATCTTTTTGTAATTCTATTAAATCTTTTCTTTTTTGTTCGACAGAAGCTTTTAAAGGTTGCAATTTACTTTTTTCAGAATCATACTGTTGCTTGTCAGAAATAGTATTTGCACTACTTGTGTTTGGACTTCTCATAATTTCACCAATAGTGCCTTTATAATTTCTATTAACAGTCGACCCTGTTAGTTCTTGTTTTGAAACCCAGGCACTTCTTTCTTGAATGATATCCAATAAGAGTTTATTTAATTTAGGATAAACATATTTATCTGTACGCTTTTTGGTATCAATCTTCAAGTTAACCTTTTTTATAGTGTCATCTTTCCATACTTTAGATAAGGTACCTGATATCTGTGGTTGAAAACTACTACCAATTGCATCATATATTTGTTTTTGTTTGTCAATAATACTCTTTTCTAGAGTTGCAATTTCATCTTTTGTTTTTTTCAAACGATTTGCCGACATTTGTGAAGCAGTAGCTTGGTTTCTTCTTGCTTGATTCGCAGCTTCTTTAGCGGCAGCATTTCTGTTAGCCTTTTCCTTAGCGGCTTTAGCTTTATCTAAAGCTTTTTGTGCTTTATCAACATCTTTTTGAGCCTTATTTTTATTTGAAGAGCTTGTAGCAGATGTTAATTTTGCTTTTGCTTTGTTTAGTTCCTGTTGAGCTTTATCTACAGTTAATGGTTTAGGTTGACTAGAACTTGATCCGCTAGACCCGCTAGACCCGCTACTTGAAGCCCCACGTCCACGTCCACGACCACGTCCACTCCCGCGCCCACGACCACGCCCACGACCACGGCCAGTACCAGCTCTTTGTGTATTATAATATTTTGCTCTCGCAATTCTTGACTGTTGTGTACCAGAGGACATAACTTCAATATACTTAACAGGGAAAATTTAATTGTATTAATGAACTTTATATAATTTTTTTTAGTATAAAGAAACTGATTGTTATATAATTACATTTAGGAAGATAAGGAATATACAAACATGAAGACGTCACGTTATACTAAAGAAGAATGTATTGAACAGGATCTGAGTCCGTTCCCTACTTCTCCGAAACCAACATTTAAAGACAAAATCCAAGTAGGTAAACTGCTATCGATTAAGCGAATTGAACAACGGACACCGGAGTGGTACGAATTAAGAATGACTATGATTACTGCAAGTGATTGGGCGACCGCTATGGGTCAGGGCCACTTTAACAAAAAAGAAGACTTTATCTTAAAAAAGTGTGGAAAAGGACCTAAATTTAAAGGAAATATCTATACTGAATGGGGTGTAAAATATGAGGACGTCGCCGTTCGATTATATGAACTCCGAAATAAGACAAAAGTTTACGAATTTGGTGTCTTAAAACACCCCAAATATCCATTTTTAGGTGCATCTCCAGATGGTATCACCGTTAAGGGAATAATGCTTGAGATTAAATGCCCATATTCTAGAAAAATCACTGGTATTGTCCCACGGCACTACTGGATGCAGGTTCAGGCACAGTTAGAAGTATGTGATTTATCATATTGTGACTTCCTGGAATGTAAGATTACAGAATATTCGGGCATTGATGAATATCTCGAAGACACAGAAGATAATGCTCCTTTAATGAATTTTGATGTTGATGAGAAACTTCAACATAAGTACAGAGAAGGGCGTGTTTTCTTGCGAACAAAAGATTATATGGAAAAGGGAGCTGTTTTAACATACAATACGCCTGAAGGTGACAACAAGTATTTTCATTCTGAATTGGGAGTTTCCAAAGAAGAGTTTGAAAGTTGGTGTGTTAAGATTAAAAACGAGGTTCCTTCTACATGGGTAGAAAGACGTGTTACTTTTTGGCGTTTTGATAAAATTAGTTGTGTTCGTGTTGAAAGAGACCCTAATTGGTTCAAAGAAGTTCTTCCTAAATTAGAAGAAACATGGAACCAAGTAGAACATTATAAGAAGGTCGGCTGTGACTCTCTTTTAAAAAAAAACTTCGACGGTGAAGAACTTGAGGAAGCAGACATGTCTGAAATTAATGCCTTAGTTAACAATAACGATGGGTATGACGACATTGCAGATGCTTTTCTTGATACTAGTTCCACGGGATTATCACAATATAACAGTTCTGATAACTCAGAGGAGCCTTTGAATATTTCAGAGGAAGATTTTGATGTTCCGGATTCTTTTTTGGAAAGTCTTACTATTGGTTCTCCTGGTAGAATAAATAATAAAAATATTGAAGCGGTTGAAATTAAGGTTGAAAAAACTAAAGTTACCAAGACTAAATTAAACTTAAAGCCAGAAAACGTAATGTTACATATTAAGAGTGTGGAACCTAACAAAAACGTTAAAGTACCTTCTCCATCTATGAGTAAACGTAGCGAAACTCCGGATACATGGACAGCATTACAATTAGAGGCTATATTTGATTTAGAACTTGGTAGTTGGATTTTACCTAAGTATGTCCCTCTTAACCCTATTGTGGTTAATGAGAGGTCAATTGAAGAATTTAAAATGAATTTAGCAGGTACTTGTAAAGTTGTTTCAAGGTGTAAAACCGCCTTGGTACGACTTGTAAAATGCCCTGCTGAATCATTTGATGATTCAGAAATAAACGTTAGAAACATTGCACATCAAGTTAATAACTGGATGTCGGGGTTGTCTAATTTCCTAAAGGATTTATTGAAGACTACAGAGATTGATATTCCAAAGGATTTAAAAAAGAATATCAAAGCTACACAAATCGTTGTAGATAAGTGGACAAGTAAACTATATCCGAAATGGCTTGAAAAATGGGAAGAAGAATCTTCCGATGAAGAAAGCGATAGCGATAGTGATTCTGATTCAGAATAAACCTTTATTTCATAGTTTTACAACAGCCTGATAAAGCTTTACACATTAATTCGATTAATTGCTGACCGGTCATTGTAAAACACCTGTCTTTTGCTGAAATATTAGGAAAAAGACAACATGGAATTTTAAACGTTTTACAGTATAATTTCACTTCACTTCTGGCTTGCAATGCTTCATCAAAAGATAATAATACATCGGCAAAAAATTCAGAGTTAATAATTGTGAGACCGGCAACCTTTTCTACATCGCTACAAAAACATACTTTACAGGGATGTTCAAAAATATATAGGATACGTTCTCCTCTCATTGTAATTGTTTGGCCAGTACAAGGATTACAGAAATATAGGCAGTAGTATCCACCTTTTTCGCGCGCAGCCCTAGATTGTTTAATACTATTGACTACGTTACCGTATAGGTTTTTGTTGCAAAAAATATGTTTTATAACTTCGCAAGGGTTAGACGTATCAGATAAACAACAAGACATTCTCTTATAAATGTATTAAATATATATATTATCCGTTAGAAAAAATGATTTACAAAATACATAAAAGAAAAAGAAGTATAAATATACAATATGGCCAATACTACTGAAAATAGCGAAATTGGATTATTATTTAAGGTACGTGGGACGGTTCTTACGACTTTAAAAGACCGTGGGTATGAAGTACCTCTTGGGTCTACAAAAATGTCTTTAGATGATTTTAGGTTAATCTATGAACAAAATAGACATCATTTATATTTCCCAGATATGATTCCTGTTAATCTCAAAGATGAGTATAAAAAAGGAGGAGGGGTATTGGTGTATTTTGAATCATCTGATAAGTTTGATAAAAAGATTTTTTTAGCACGTATGGCACAATTAAACAAAGAATATCCAGATTTGGATAAATTGTTTTTTGTTTTAAAAACATATGGTGATGTCAAGGCTCGTAAGTTAAACAATTTTGTTCGTTCAGAACTTGCTAAGCATCCAAATGTAGAAGTGTTGGAAAATATCTATCCTTTTGATTTTATGAAAAATTCTCTTGTTCCTGAATGTTATTTGTTGAGTGAAGAAGAAAAAAATGCAGTTGTTGATTATTTGGATACACCAATTTATAACTTTCCAAAATATGAAGTTAGTGACCCAGTTCCTGTAAGATTTGGTGCCAAAATTGGTGATATGATTTATATCAAACGAGATGGTGGTTTAGAGCTGAGCTACCGTGTTGTTATAAAAACAGGTAGTGGTTAATATTCAGTGGTTAATATTTAAATTAATAGTATGTAAATATTATAAGACAAGAACTAAAATGTCCAAAAATTGTCCATTTAATACACATGTTCCTCAAAACATAAAAATACCTTCTGTTCCTGTTAATACATATGCTAGTGTCCCATATGTACCAGACCCCTATAGTGGAGTTGATTTTCAAATGGGAGGAACAACTCCTCCCAAAGACTCAATCAATAATTCTTCAGGTTTTTATAGTAAAAATATTTATCAAGTAAATGCTCCACATGCACAAAATACTTTAACCCCTTGTTCTGTTATTGGAAATAAACCATCCGACCCCAATAGTGGACCAAGAAAGTGTTATAATATTTATTCATCTGGACAAAATATGGTAGGAGAAGTATGTACAACTCCTGGTACAGATGGCCCTTTGTATTCCAGAGAAGAAAAAACAGGGGTTAATGGAAATGCTGATTGGTTCAGAGGAAATAGATTTGGTGTTAACTATGATGAATCTATGATTAATGATAGAACTAAGTATTATTATAAAACTCCTTCTTTAAAGGAGAATAAAAAGACTTATGTAAATTATGACCAGTTTTATCCTGTTCCAGACAGATGTAATTCAAATAATTATTGGCATAAAACTTATCCTCACAATAATGATTATACGCCAAATGGTTATCCAACCTGGAGATATCCTTATTCTACAACACAGATTGATTCTAGAAGTCCAACCCAATTAGTTTCTCAAAAGGAAAATGTAAAGGATATATTAGACCTTGTTGAAAATTTTTCAAATGATTCATCTAAAGGATTGGGTGTAGATGGTCATAAAGTTTTTTGGGTTGGAACGGCTATGGTCCTCCTAAGTTTATTTTATTGCGATAAATTTTTAAAACAGCGGTAAATAAAAAAAAATGCAAATAATATATTATCGACATAAGTATATAAAGATGACATCAGTTACGACATCTTCAGATCCTTCTGCGCATAGCCAACTATTAGATGATTATGAACAACAAGCTAAACTGGTAGCAGCTTTACATAGTGCTCGTGACGCAATTGCACATGATACTGCAAGTACTGACTTAACAAAAATGGCGCAAATTCAAGCAAGTTATACAAAGGCTGTCGAGGACTTAAATACGATTAACCAAAATTTGCAGACAATCCAACGCCAAACAGAAAACGATATCAAGGAAACTTCTGAGTCTATACAAAATTACAGAAGAACCTTAAATAATAATCATAAGTTATTTAAGAAATATAGTTCTGATATTAAGGACAAAATGCAACTTGTGGCAACACGTGATAGAATGCTCCAGTTAAGTCAAGAAAGAAATATGTATAAGAAAAAGGTAATTTATGTTTTGTTTTCAATTATAATTGCTCTTTTAATTGCTGTCATTTCTGCCTATACTGTTTTTGGTAAAATGGCTAAAAAATAATTAACCAAAATATATTTTATATAATTTTATTTTAACTATAAATATTGAATACAACAATATTATTCGATATTTATATAATATAGTAACTTATAGCAAAATGGGAAATACACAACCTTCTCAATCTAGGTACGCCCCGCCCGTAAATGACTCGGTAAATGATGCATTAATTACTACTTCAAATATAGAAAACGTATCAAGGTCTAGTATGCCAGGTACTCTTTCGGGCGTTGAAGAAATAATACCAGAAAGTATTCCTCAAAATGTTAGTGCAGATAACCAATCTTTACAAACACTTGAAGAACATATGACAGCCGACGACAATAACGCGTCTTTAGCATCGATCCGTGGTCAACTAAATAGTTATAAAAATGACCCAAAGGTTCCTTCAACTCAATTTAATTATGTTACCCCCGCTGAACAGAAAGCAGCAGCAACTTCTTGGAAAGTTGGGAGTGCCATTGCAAAGAGCCAAAAATTAGTAAACTCTTCGCGAGAAGCTTTAAGAAAAGCACATTATGCTCACCTTGAAAAAGGAGCTTTAGCCCAAGCAATTTCAAATAATGTCACAGTTGCAGATGTGTTATCCAAAAAAAGGTCCATGCCAATCATTAATACAAAAGCAAGAATATCTGAAATTAACAATACTAACTTTAGACAAAAACAAGTACTTGTTAGTAGATTAATGTATGTTATCTTTTTTATTTTATACGCCATTGGTCTTGGTGTAGCACTCGCATCTGGATTTTTAACTATGAGAATGCTAACTGTTGCATTTGGATTAGGATTGTTGTATCTTGTATACTCATTACTGAGCGCTGGTTCTTTCTGGAAGACATATGGAGATGTTAGCATGGGAATTGTTAAAGGGGGTGTAAAAGAAGTTGTGACAACTGTTGGCCCTGTTAAAAAATGCCCCGCGCGATGCAGAAAGGTACGTTCTTATGCTAAACATGTATTAGATTTTGATGATGATGATGTAAACAATAATGTAGATAAATATAAACCAATTTGTTCAAAACAAGCTGGTGAAGGAGATGACATTTATCCTTATGATTATGACTATGATGACATTGAAAGTGATAGTAGAAACTTTAGAGACTGTCAAATTGGAAGATTTGACCCAGCTTTTGATGACAGTGGAAAACAAATATCAGGTTGTAAGGATGATAGGCAATTATCATTTGTATGTAAATGGAACATGGGAACAAGACCAGATGATGAGCCAGAATATTTAAATTCATCTGTTCCATGTCATCATTATTTAAATAGAGTTGAGGTTCAGAATGAGAATTTATAAATGATAAGATGATATTTTTACTTAACTAAATTATATAGATACATTCTTTAAAATGTCATTAGGCAACTTATTTAGTGATAGCGTATGTAACCCTGGCGTAAAAGACCCATCTGGATTAACTAAATGGTTAAAAAGTCCTGGTAAATATTACAACACATGTCCTTGTCCTAATAAAGGACCTGGATACAAAGCTTGTCCATCAGGATATGATTTATCTGCAAAATTTCCAGTTTATTCTGGAAAACAAAATAATCCTATTCATAACTCTATTTCCTTGAGTGGGTATTCTGGAAAATCATGTGCAGAACTAGCAGGAAAATATCCGTTTCCAGTAGCTCCAGATAAGTGGGATGGTGCAATGTTTAAGTCATGTGTTAAATTTTATAACTTACAAAAAGGCATTGATGGTCAAATGACTCCTGATAAATTAAATACAGTGAGTAATATATATTCTAGCATGGACAAGACAGAAAACTTTAGCAATGATGAATATTCTTCTTTATATAGCCCTGAAAATGGCCTACCGAAAAGAGTATTGTCTTTTAACAACCAATTAAAAGGAAAGATTAAAGATGATTATATAACTCTAGATGGTCAAGCAAAATCTACTACACTTCTTCGTCGTTCTAACGATGAGTGGAACAATATGATGGAGCAAATGCATGAAACTGATAGACAAGTTACAAATGCAATGCAAGTAAAAACTAGATTAGCTGAAATTAATAATGCAGCAGCTCGCCAAAAAAGCAGTGCAATTATGTATATATTAGGGGCGTTTTCTGCTGTTTTTATTGGAATTTTAGCATGGGTTGGTTATTTATCAGGTAATATTTCAATTAGTACAATGTTTGGAATGTTTGTTTTAGCTGCTATTGTGTTCTTTATTATCGCTATTGGATTAAACAAGTATGCAGTTAAAGAATTTAAGAAAATAAGTGATAAAACAGAAAAAACAATTATACATGAAGGTGATAAATTAAACTTAGCTGCATTACAATGGGTAGATGATAATTGCGATTGTCCAGATGACAATGGTCGCAATAGAGAAGATAATCAAAAAGCTAAAGATTCTTATGATAAAGTTATGGAGCATCAAAAATACGATGATGATAGCATCTATTATGATGATGGTACAACAAAACATAGAATAAAACCATCTGATTTTGCTAGAGAAACTGGATATCTTCCTTGTGATTTACAGGATAATTCCAAGTTAAATTATGATGGTTTTAGAAAGAATAAAAATAAGTTATATGACGTAATTAATACGTTGGGTACAAAAACACAAAATCAGTAAAAGAAAATCTTTCTTGTAGATATGTAAAGAACTTGTAATGAGTACTAATAATATCGTTCCAATTGGCTGTGTTACATCCAAAAATGCAAAAGATGCCGGGTTTATCCCGTTCTCTGATTCTATTGGGCCTGTAAAAAGTGTGGAAGACTGTATTCTTAAAGCAGAAGCATATGGTAACTTGTGTACAGAAAAAGGAAGTAATAGTTCTAGTGATAATAAATGCAGTTATGTTGTATATCAAGATGGGCAACCTATTGATTTATTAAGAGAAGCAGATGCTGAATATCAAAAATCTCAAAATTGCCAGACAGAAGCAGAAAGAAATAAATATCTTTTAAGCAGTTTGCAAATGTTTCAAGATATTTGGCTAAATTATAGCACAGAGGACAGGAAAAACCAATTAAATCCAAATAGTGGTTATCCATTTTTAGATAACTATGCACCATGGATTAGAAAAAGTAATAAGTATATGACATTTTTTAAAGAAAATGCTACTTCTACAAGAAAAATAAAACCAATGAAAAATCTATGTTGGGTTGGTGGAAAAAATATACTAAATACAAAGCACACGGAACTTGTTAACTTTGAAAAAAATAAAAACCCTAAATGCAAATATGGATTATATATGGTTCCAGGTACAGAAGGAGAAAATGTAGCTGATAGACTAACAAAATATTACCAGCAAATTGCAGATGAAAATAAGAAAAATGCGGAAGAAGCAGCATTAAAAGCCAAAACATCTCATGCAATGGCTAAGTTTGTTAGTAGTCCAGATGCTGCAAACATGGACGTGTTTTCGTTATTTAAAGCTGCAAAAGATACAAAATCAAAACTTGAAGTTGCTGCTGCCACAAAGGACACGCGAGATTCAATTAATAATAATTTATCAAAAATACGTGACCAAGAACGACTTGTTAAGATATTTAATTCCCTGGCAGATACTAGTAAAACTGCAATTAATAGGAATATTGATTTTGTAAAGGATAAACAGCAAATTGCTAATAAAATAAATGCAGACCTTCAATCTTTAAACTGGAGTTTAGAAGAAAGTGAAAACAAGGAAATATTACAGAATAAAATAACAACCACGCTGGGCATAATTATTATGTTATTCGCAGGACTATGTGTTGGGCTAATAGTCTATTATCTGATTGGTGGAATAGGTGGTGTAAAAACAGAACTTAAAAACAAATCAAATAAAGGGGTGTTGAATAGCATTTTTGGATTAAATAAGTCTGGAAAAGCCGCAAGTTCTTCCAATAAAAAAGCTTTAGATAATATTTTTTCATAAATTTTTAAGTTCTCTATTAACGTGTTGTTGATAATAAACATGTTCTCGAAAATCATAATCATTTTTGCTTTTTTTCACAACATTACATATTCCAACATGGTTTTGCTTTGGACAAAGTAAGGGTATACAGGTTTTAAGACCTATGCCCAAAACAACAACAGAGGTTCCAAATAATAAAAACGAGCAAATATACATTTTAAACAAAGGTTAGCTTATATAAATGTAATTAAAAATTTTTCTTTATATATTTTTACTATAAATAAAGTATTAGTATTGTCTTAATAGGATACTTCTTCAGTTCTTTCCCTGTAACCATAAATACGATTATCACGAATAGCACCTTGTTTATTTACCTTTTTAGTGATATACTTCTTGAAATCTCTCAAGCTCATTGGTTTTCTAGAAGAAACACCGTTATCCTCTACCCAATCCTTAAAGGAACTGTACAGGTCTTTAATGGAAACATATGTTTCTTCATGGTCTTCAACAAGAACATCTGAAATGAACTCATTGTAAGTATCACACTCTTTGATAAATTGTTGAGTAAACTTAGTTACTTCTTCTGGAGGAGATAGTCCCTCTTCTTGGTAGATATAAAAATAATCAACCAAAAGTGAAGCTAATACATGTCTCCATGTCTTAATCTTTTTAGAAAGCAATCTGTCTCTCTTAAATTCATTTGGGGCTGTTGGGTTATCAACAAACCGAGCGCAAAACTCAGTAATTGTCAAACGACGCTGCGCGCCTTCATCGTGTGCTGGAAACCCAGGAATGTTATTACACAGAAGTGTAATTGAAAATTGTGGAATAAATTCAAACATATCTCCAAATAATTTTCTGGTTTCAATTGGATCACCACCTGAAAACTTTTTGGCTAAACCAATATTAAAATTAGTTCTATGTTCTGGTTCATCAACATATGCTATTCTCTTTCCTTTAGAACGAGCGACTTCTGGCGAAGCAGAACTTGAAGCTGTTCGTCTTCCAGTAAACAATGTTACTGGAAATCCAAAAACATAGTCTCCAAGAGCTTTAGCACAAGCTTCTCTCCACTTACTTTTTCCATTACCACCTGCCCCAATTTGAGTATACAAGCGTTCTTCAAAGTTGTCACCATGTAACATAAGCCCTCTCTCTTTCAATCCATAGTGGACCATGTTATCTGTTAAATAAATCTGTTTCAAGAATGCCATAATTTGTGTGTACTCTTTTGTTTCTTTGTACCTGGGATTATATTTCGTATTTGTTGAAAGCGTAATATAATCGTCTGGCCTACCTTCCCTGAAAATTCTCTTATCAAGGTCAATTACACCATTTTCAAATCCGACCAATTCATGTCTTTCATCCAGATCTTCTTCGAATTTTTCTTTATAGAAAAATTCTTTAGCTTCCCCTAACAAAGAATCTTTATAGCCTTTTGTTTTTAACTTAATAACGACTTCGTCACAGATTGATGCCATCGACAACCATTCTTCATCTGAAATTTCTTCTACCATATCATCATCTGACATGTCATATTCCAAATCATCTGGAAGCTCATCGTCCATAGCACTTTCTGCCATTTGAATACAAAAGCGGCGAAAACGAGTATATTCAAGGGCTAACTCCTTGGAAATCTTTTTCCTAAGACCAACCCCCGACTCGCTTACGTACCACCGATGTTTTCTGAATTCGTACCAAGTATTTTGCTTTATCGAAGCACATACATATTTTGACTCATACATCAAATATAGAGTTTGAGCCACATCAACATGTGTTGTATTGATACATTTCATCAAAAATTTTCGAATTTCATTTTGTTTAAAAGAAGTATATTCCTTTGGACTATCCTTTGATGCCCAAAATTTTAATGTTGCCAACGAAAGAGGTCCTTCCGCTGGAAACGTTTTCCACTCCTTTTCACAGTCATCTTCTGCAAATTTATCATATTTTTCACTGAATTCCACCCAAATATCGAAATAATCATTTTCTTTTGGTGAGAGAAATCGTAAACATTCACCTACTTCTCTCCATAATGATTTATTTGTGCCACGTCTTTCAGATAATAAATCAACAAGATGTCTTATCTTAAGAATAACACTTTCATCAGAATTATCTGGGTTTTCAGCTTCTACAATCTCGACTGGTTTAACATGTTTTTTCTTCTTTTTCTTCTTCTTTTCCTTTTTAGGTGTATCAGAAGAATCAGAGTCATTACCACTTAAATTACTTGAAGAAGTTTTTACATCTTCTTTTTCGTCATCGCTAGCATCTTCATCATCCTCATTGGAATGAAGTTTCTGTTTTTGCATAAACGAATTATATACCTTTTTAATTGGAACAGCATGTTTTGTACTTGTTCTCCAATAACTAAGGTATCGAGGAAAAGAAGCGACTCCTAAATCATCTTTGTTTGCCTCATTTAAATCAGCATCAAAAACATATGCAATTTCATGTGGTTGTTTTCCGGGTTTACCAGAACCATACATTAACCACCCATTTTTGCAGATAACTTGTTTATCCAAAACGTCATCTAAATCATTAACTGTTCCTAAAGAAGCAATTAATCGTTTGAGGTTATCATCTTTAATAATTTTTTTCCTCATTTCAAAGTGAATTTTTGGAAAAGCACGGTATCCTGGATTTACAATATGAAACCCATCTTTAACGTACTTTTTGTTTCCGCTTTCACAAATATAGGGTTCGTGACGCTGTGTTATAAAAAAATAACACTGGTTTTTGTCTTCAGGATTTCTAAAGTAAAAATTTTCATCATAAACTTTTTTGTATGCTGCTAAGATGTCTTTAATTATTTTATAATTATGACGTCTTAGTTCTTCTAAAGGCTTTTTTTCATCGCCCTTTTCCAAAACATACTTCAAATCAATATCAGACACCAATGGTGTTTCCATATGAGACAGAGGTTTCTCGGTAATTCCGAGTGAACTGCCTCTTTTCAACTCTTTTTCATATAGAGACATAAATGTCTCCATTTCAGGTTGTGGAATCGCAAACTTCCCGAAGGGCTGACACATACTTAAATGTGTTGCCACACGGGAAGTTCCTTCTTTTTTTGTAGAAGAAGTACGGTTCTTATTCAAATAATCAGTAAATTCCCTGGAAGGGTGTTTAAACTTTTTGTCTATAGTGGTTGTCATTTTTGAAGGATTACCGATTTTTGTATCCGTATGATTAGAGAACATATTATTTTTCAAAATATCCTTCTTCACTGCGTCAATTTTTTTCGAATTTAACATGGTATATTGTTACTGTTATGAGTAAGAAAACTGATAACGCACCCTTTAAATACATTCCATCATTCTATTTATGTCTTTATTTTGTTAAAAACCTCGATAAAATGTGTCATATTTATACCACGTTTATGGTATAAATATCCTATTACGTCAACAATGTTTTATCTAATTTAAGTTTAGTAATATAAAATTCAAAAATGATTATGTTATTTATTACTTCATATAGTCATATAAACTATATAAAGGATGTGGGGTATAAATATACTTGTTAATTATTGTTAAAACTAAGATGGAACCTGTCGTTTTTGGTAAAAAAAGAGCTTTATTGGTGAAACCCAGTAACGGATATCATAATCCAAGGAGGTATTCTAAACCAAGCCGTCATGATGAAATTATTGACAAATTAAGAGATTTTGTATCAGTACGTATGTGGGAAAAAGAGAAAGAAAATTGGACATATGAGACTGTGCAACAACTAAAGCAAACTCCTTATTTAATGAGACCTGTCCCAGAAAAAAGAAATAAAAAGGGTTATTTAACGGACTGCCAAGATTATTTCTTTTTGCTGACTACTTTACAGAATAGGAGGATTTGCTGTTTTATTGAAAAGAAAAAACCACTTGAAAAAGCCGAAATCTATCAGGTTAGATTTCGTTTTAAAGATGAATTATTTGAAGGTACTTTGCTCACAGGAACTTTTTTAATGAGCGAAGAAACAAGAACAGCTGAAAGGGAAGAAATTACAGACTTTTTTTCCCAGGTATTCAAGACAATTAAACGGGAAGTTTCTGCTCCAGTTAAAAAGAAAAATTGGTTATATGTTGTAAATGATATATGGGCATTAAATGGTAAAGATATTTCTTCTATGTTATCACACCGTCTAGTTCAAGTACAAGATATAATCGGAAAAGATTGGTATCCGGATTCAAAATTAGATGTTTGTGATTTTGATATTACCACTTATAGTAATTATAATTCAATTGAAGATTTTTTGAAAAATAAAAGAAAGTTTTTTCCATATGATATGAGTGACAACAAAGTAGTTGTTATTTGCACACAGGGTATCCCAGGCATTGATGAATACTATATTTCTTTAAAAGGTTCTGTTCCAAAACCTCTTGTTAGTGAAACAATTACCTTTAAAAATGGAGAATGGAATGTACAAAACATTAGCCAAGGTCGAGAGTTAGAAACTGTTGATATTGCAGAAGATAAACAAGAAGAGGAATTGTATTTGAAAATGTCAGATTACCCAGATGTATACTGGGTTTATAACCCAATTTCTTGGAGAAAACTAGGAGCTGCAAGGGTTAGAACTTTGGAAGAAAGCAAGTGCTTAAAAAATCTATTTAAAAATATTGAAGACACCGGTAAGGACTATTTAAAGCTTCCATGTAAGTGGATGCAAGAATTTGAAAAATGGCAACCAATCCTTAAAAATTATAATTAAACTTTAACTTATTTATTTCTGTAAGTAATTATAAATAGTAATTATATAAGTGAAAATGAGCTCATTTACTTCTGTTACTCAGTCTTCTCCTCAATCTTCAACTCTTTTATTTGCTGATAAAAGTCCATATGTTCTTGACACATCTCTTGTTTCAAATAACAAACCATATATGGCCTTTTTTCAAAAAGGTGGTAAAAAGGGTAAAAAAGGTACAAAACTCGATATTACAAAACAGTTTATGTTTTTATTATTAAAAATAACTGCAACAGACTTAAAGACTCCAAGAAATACCTCTCTTAATAAATGTTTTACAGAATTAAAACCTTTTATTAGTGAAGATTTTAAATATAATAAAATAAAAGGTTTTAAAGGTCTAGAATTATTGTGTCGCCATATACGCGACTTAAAAGAAGCTTTTCCTGATATGAATTTATCAGTAACTCATTTTAGAGATACTGATAAACATTCCGTTGTAATAATACTGATGGTACTCGGGATAATGAAAGGAAGTTGGTTAAACCAAACAGCAACTGGTAAATATGAAAGATTAGGAATTGTATTCCATATGCTTTCCAGCAAAGATAAACAAAAAATAAAAGAAATCACGTTTAAAAGTGAATATATACCAGAAGAATGTTACAAAAAAATAAGAGCATTAGATTTATTACACACAGCATTTGCTATTAACAAAAGCGTTGAAGAATCTAAAGAAAATAAAAATAAAGTTGTTAAACAAACTGAAACAATGGACGTTCCTTTGTTATTGGTTCAAACAAATAACGAACAAAATGATGACTTTGAAAAAGAAATAGCTGATGCAGAAATTATATTTTACAGCAAAAATAAAAACAAAAATAAAAACAAAAATATCAATAATATTCTTGAAGAAAATGAAAACTATAACCGTAATAATAACAGTGAAAATAGAAATAAAAATGAAAACAGAAATGAAAACAGAAATGAAAACAGAAATGAAAACAGAAATGAAAACAGAAATGAAAACAGAAATGAAAACAGAAATGAAAATGAAAATGAAAATGAAGAAGTAGAAAAAGAAGAAGTAGAAGTAGAAGGAGAAAATGAAGGTCCAAATGCAAATAATATAATTAGGGGAGCTTTGGCTCAAGAACTTGAAAACAATAATAACGAAGAATTTGAGGAAAATAATGAAGATCCCGAAGAGGAAGAAGATGAAGAAGTTGAAAATGAATCTGAAATTTTTAATGCAAACCCATCTGAAATAAGAAGAATAATGGAAGGCAATAGCAACCAATTTCATCAAATAATCGGAGAAAACATATCAAACCAAAGTGGTGGAGATGGATATTATACAGCTGTTGGACAAATACCAATTGCCGGTAGACCTGTTATTCAGGGTTATGCTTCTTGTTGCAAACCTTATTTTCCAACATCTGGTAATGAATTTGATTACATGTGTCAACAAGGAGGTGTCCGGGGAGGAATTGGTTTGAACAACGATGGAAACCATATTACACTTAAAAGCAAAACATTACTAATGGTTAAACAAGGAGTAATATATTCAATTACTGCATCTGTCATTGATTCAATTGGTGAAAACACAGCAAATGTAATGGGTATGAGTGGAAAACACAAGAATAATATTAAAGAACATATGAAAAAACATATGCATAATCATACTTACAATGTTGTTAAAGAAATGGTTAATAATGGTACAACTGCTTTATCTGGCGTCATTCCTTCAAATGATAGAGAAATAGAATTTGTTCCCATTAGAATGAGCAACGGTGAACAAAGAGGTGGTAATTTTATTGGCACACTTGGAACATTAATGTTTCCCGGTGGTAATTCAATTGATAATATTGTCCCATGGCTATTAACACTTGGTTCTGTTTTGTTCAAAAGAATTGAAAAAGATATTTATAAAATATCATCAACCCTTGGTAAAAAGAAAATTAAAAGAAAGAAGTCAACTAAAAAGTCAACTAAAAAGGTTACTAGAAAGTCAACTAAAAAGTTAACCAGAAAGAAACCAACTAAGAAGGTTACTAGAAAGAAGTTAACTAAAAAAGTTACTAGAAAAAATATTAATATTAAAACAAAAAGAAAATGGGAACCACTAACAAATGCAAATGTTAGAAGACTAATGAAAAAAAGTCAAGGAGGAGGTAACTGTGGTTCTGGAATATGTGGTGATTCTTCATTAAGATTTTTTGAAGGGTGCAAACGACCGGAATGGGGTGTTGGTTCTACTAAACCTATGTGTATTTAAAACACTTTTACTATTAATTTTTTACCTAAATATCAAAATCTCCATCTCCAATCATTCCATATAACACATTGTCAATTTTTGTTTGAACTAATGGTTTAACAGGTGATATTGGTTTATTTGAGTTACATACTTCCGGTTCTGATTCAGACTCAATATCTGAGCCATCATATTCAGTAAAACTTTTAATTCCTTCTGCGAAATCTAAATATAGTTGCTTCGATTCACTTTCATTAAAAATGAAATTTGATACAGGATAGTGTTTTTTCTTATAAAACGCTTCTCTTTTAAAAGACTGGTTATGAAAACTAGAAAACATGTCAATAAAATCAATAACTAATGGAGGTCTTTCTTCTGGGTATTCTGTTTTTCTCTGAATTCTTCCAACTGACTGTTCTATATTTGATTTAGAAGTAGCCATTAATAAAGTATCTAAAATAGGAATATCCATTGCTTCCTTGGCCATTGAGTAAGAAGCTAATATTAAATCAGCGGATTCACTTTCTTTCCTTTCATTTTTCTTCATTCCTCCAATATAATATCCAATTTTAAATGGTAATTTAATCTTTTTAATTTTACTGGAAGAAATCTTTGCTACATCTTTTGGCATATGATTATTTAATTTATTTTCAATATCTCCTTTTGTAGCATTGTAATAATCCAATCTAATTTTATCTTCAATGTCACGTAGATATTGAATTCTTTCACTAAGAACTAAGATATGTCTTTTATCTTCCAAAATGAAATATCTTAATATCATTGAGATTAAAGCCAATCTTTTAGGACATTGAATAATATTACTAATCATTTTAACAACATCTGGTTTACCTTTATAGTTTGATAAACTGCGATAAAACTTATTTTCTGGTAACTTATTAAAAGCAACAGTAAATACCTGTAAATTCTTAGGATTTTTCTTAGCTTTACGAGTATTAACCTTATAAATAATAGGACCAATGTAAAGCTTAGTAACTTTTGTCATACCATCTGCTCTGTTAGGAGTGGCTGATAATCCAAAATGATACTTTGTATTTATCTTTCTTAAAGCTTTAGAAAATACTTTTGATGGCACGCAATGTACCTCATCATAAAAAGAAATACCAAATGTGTCATAAATAGAAGAATCATAACCACACATTGCCACACTCTGTAACATAGCAATTACGATATCTTTGTTTTCAACATTAATCTTTTTCTGTCGTAAGATACCAATCCTTGCATCTGGAAGGAATTGTTCAATCCTTTCTTTCCACTGGTCCATTAAAAATTCTTTGTTTACAACAACTAAAGCTTTTACTTTAAGAGTGGCAATTAAGTATAACGCCATCGCAGTTTTTCCAAATCCACATCCAAGACATAATATGCCACCGCCAGTTTCTTCAGCAGCTTTTAAACAAGTTTCAACAGGAGCTCTTTGATTGGGCCTTAAAGAACCATTAAACTCTAAATTTATTTTAGTTGCATTACCTAATTTAATCTTATCTGGCTTACCAAAAGTCTTAATACCGTAAAATTTTGGTAAGAACATTTTATTTTTAGAAATTCCAAATACAGAAAAAGGTTCTGTATCAGGGCCATATCCCGGGGGTCGAAAAGGTTTGAATGTTAAATCTTCTTTTATTTTAAGGATTTTCTCTTCTGAGAAATCTTTAAGGCGAATTGTATATCCTTTTTTTCCCAAATATGTTTTAATTCGACTAACGTTGGCCGATTTGCTTTTTGTAAAAGTTGATAACATATTCTCTGAACGGTTAGGGGTATTTGACATAATATTAATGATAAGTGTAAATGAAAGTATCAATTTTTATAATACGTTAATCCTTTTATATCAAAATCCTGTTTTTCATTTTATTTTATTTATCATATAATATATAACATTTTCATAATGCCGAGAAGAGTAAAACCAAAATCATGGAATGAGTTTGATATCCTCCGAGCCCTTGTAATTATAGCAATTGTTGTTTATATTCTTGGGATTGTACCTCAATTTACAGATGGTATTAGAGCGTTATTTACAAATCCATTAATGAAAGTTGTATTTTTAGGATTAATTGTTTTTGCAGGATATTTAGATTCAACGATTGGAACATTACTTGCTGTTGCCTTCCTTGTATCCTATCTTGCCACTCCTGAATATAGAGATTCTCCTGTATATGATGTCCTAGGTGATGTCCGAAGTGGTGCCAGTCAAGTGGTTGGTGGAGTTGGAAGTGGTGCATCAAGATTAATTGGTGGCGTCGGTACCGGTGCAAGTCAGGTTGTTGGTGGTGTCGGTTCTGGAGCTAGTCAATTAATTGGGGGTGTTCAATCAGGAGCTCAACAACTTACAAGTGGAGTTGGTTCAGGTGCTAAACAACTTCTTGGAGGAGCATCAGATCTTGTTGGCGGTGTTGAAGGTGGTGTACACCACGTATTAGGAGCTGTTGGTTCTGGTGCTCAACATCTTACATCTGGATTAGCCACTGGTGCGCAATCAGCAATTGGAGGAGTAAGTGGTGGTGTGAAACATCTTGCTACTGGATTAAGTAGTGGAGCCCAACAGGTTATTGGAGGAGCCGAAAACTTAGAAAACCCACCAATGTCAGTAAGTCAGGCCTATCAACAACAAATGGCGTCTGAAGGAAATGACCCTGGATGCAATGTTCAACCTGCCATGGCTACTGGATGTGACCCAATTGTTGGATATAATGCTCCGTATAATTGTGGATGCAGTGGTGCATGTGGTGGAAACTGTAAAGGTCTTGACCCTGCATGTTTGTGTAAAGGTGTTCAAGTTTGGAAAGATGAACTAAATGCCCAAGGATTAAATCACCCACGTGGGTATGCAGGTGGACAAGTTGGTTCTACTTATTAATTTGGAATATCACTAACTGGATTTAATGATGGTATTGGAACAGTTTCAATACCAGGTCCTAGTTCTTTAATTCTTTTTAATCTTAATTTTCGAGAACGATATAAAATATAAATAAATAAAATGAAAAGTATAACTGCAACTACACCGGCAATAATTCCAAAATATTCCCAAAATTTTTTACACTTTACATCACATGATGGAGCAGGGGTTGGTGGTGGTGTTACCGGTTCAGCTTCTTCATCGGCCTTTTTATTAAAATTAACAAGTTGTTGCATTACTGGATTTGTCGTAGTTTTACAACTGTATGTTGTTGAAATATTTAAATCTGGTTCATTTTTATTATAATAAATAGCTAAATCTGCATGTGCTTTTTGAGGAGGTACGGTAGAAGCTTGGTCTACAACGTCTACTCCCCCTGATAAATTTGTTGTAAATGTTTCAAAAAACTTATAGGGAGTTGTAATTGGATTTCTAAACTGTAAATACATTACAGTATTATCAGTAGTTGGGTCAATCCAAGTATAAAAACTTGCATTATCTCTTGTTTTAACAGGTAAAAATACACGTGGGTCCCAATTAGGAGCATTTTCAATAGAATATGTTTTTCCTTTTGTTGGAAAATTATTAGCAATTGCTAATAGCATTGTATACAAATTTTTTTGTAATGGATCTTCTGTTGTATTTATTGGCGATACTTTGATTGGAACACATAATACTAAATGTCTTCCGTTATCATCTGATACGAAAACAAGACAAACTTCCATTTTATATCTCTTTCCAGACAAAACTACTTTGCTTGGAGTCCGGAAAAAGATATCAATTAATTTATAATCACTTGGTATACCACCTTTTGCTTTAAAGTGGTATTTTATGTAAACATTTTTTTTTCTATCAGTTGTTTTCCCAGTGTTTACGCCAACAGCTTGTAGACCTTTTTGGGGAGGATCTGTGTCTACAATTGGGTTTATATGTAATAAATTATCTGCACTTGACGCAGAAATACCTCTAATGTAATCTTTTTCATCTAATTTAGTAATATCAAAATTACAATAAATATTACATAATCCGTAAGTTGCATCACCTCCCATATTAAAGTTTCTGTATTTATTATTAGCTGTTTTAGCATATCTTTCTTCCCAAGTACTATCAAGCATTGTTGTATACAGTAAGAAAGACAAATCTTAATATATTCGTTAATATTTTTTTTCTAATAAAAAAATGTTATTATTATAGGAAACGTATAAAATGCCTGGTACAATTGTAATAGAAGGTCATTTAAAATGGATAGTTCCACTTCTCATTGTAATAGCAACTGCTGCTTTTACCCTTTATACTATTAATCCAACAATAGAATATTTCGCAAATAGTAAAACTGATGATAAAACCAAGAACACAGATGAGATGAAAATAGATGATTCTGATGATATTAAAAAGAAGGTAAAGAATGAAAAGGTTAAAAAAGACCCTCCACAGATTGATAAAGAAGAGATTGATGATTTAGAACAAAAACTTAAAGAATTGAAAGAAAAAATGTCAAAAGCAAATCCAACATCTTCAAAAGATGATGCGAAAAATTCAAAGCCTGTATTACCTAAAACAGACGTTAAAGAAAGCTTTGTAAGTTATACAAATTCTGCAGAAATACTTAAACCTAATTGGCGTGAAACAAACTTACCACGTACCTTAGAAAAATATTATGGTCCTATTGAAGGATATAATTGTGGGGAATATAGTGAGTTTACTTTAAGGAAACCAAGGTCATGTGTTAGGAATAGATGTAACAATAAATATATGAAAGGACCAACAAGTCAAAATGATTATATTTTTCCAGGAAGAAAGAGAAACACAACAAACTGTATCAAACATGCATCCAAGCCACATATTTTAGGTTATGAACAAGATGTTAATAAGAAAATATTAGAATATGAATCAATGAATGTTTTACCAGACTATAAACCAGAAGATGTCGCTAGTTTAGAAAGACCTCAATTTATGTATCATCGTCGAGATGGGATAGATGATCCAATTATTACAGATGAGAACAGGTTCGAAGTGGGAAAAATGAACGCTTTTAAACGCCACACTTTCGATTATAGCGTACAGTAAAAATACATAAGAAGAATAATGTATATATATAACATATATCTGCCCTTTAAAATGAATACGACTGTGGAACAAAAATTTGCGAGTGAGGTTGTAATTTCTAACTCCGAGAAGGAGGAAGAAATTTTACGGGATAACCCAAACAGGTATGTCATATTTCCTATCAAGTATGATGAAATATGGAAACACTATAAAAGGGCAGTGTCCTGCTTTTGGACCCCGGAGGAGATTGATTTTAGTAAGGATAGAACAGATTGGACTAAAAAATTAAATGATGATGAAAGATATTTTATTGAAAACATTTTGGCTTTCTTTGCTGGTTCTGATGGAATTGTAATGGAAAACCTGGCACAGAGATTTATGAGTGAGGTTCAGGTACCAGAAGCAAGACAGTTTTATGCTTACCAAATGTTTATTGAAGCAATTCATTCAGAAACTTACTCACTAATGATTGATACTTATGTGAAGGATAGTAGAAAAAAGAAGAAGTTGCTGAATGCAATCCAAGAAATTTCATGTGTAAAACAGAAAGCTGATTGGGCAGTAAGGTGGATTGAAAACGATAATGAAGATTTTGGAACTAGAGTTATTGCCTTTGCTATTATTGAAGGTGTCTTTTTTTCAGCTTCTTTTTGTTCAATATACTGGTTAAAACAACGAGGTCTGATGCCAGGGTTAACATTTTCAAATGAGTTAATTAGCAGAGATGAAGGACAACATACTGATTTCGCTTGTTTACTACACTCAATGTTAAAAAACAAGCCAGACCAGAAAAAGGTTTTTAGGATTATGAAAGATGCTGTTGAAATTGAAAAGGAGTTTATTACAACATCGATTCCATGTAATCTAATTGGAATGAACAGTGAATTAATGAAAGAGTATATTGAATTTGTAGCTGATAGACTTTTAATTCAGTTAGGTTATGATAAAATTTGGAACAGTAAAAACCCTTTTCCATTTATGGAATTAATTTCTCTAAGAGGTAAGGCAAACTTTTTTGAAGTAAAAGCATCTAATTATGTTAAAGCAGGAGTTGGCAAATCAGAACAAGATAATAGTGTCATAATTGGCGAAGATTTTTAAACTATTAAAAATTAACTTAAAGGGAACTTTTCTTAAATTCCTTATCATCAGATTCAACTTGTCCAAACAAAGGTCTTGGTGTAATTAAATCACTACCTGTAAATTCCTTCATTTTTCCATGTCTAACCCTTGGGCTTTTGTACCCATTGTTAGGCGATGGAGGTTCAAGGTCTGGCAAATCGTAGTCTGTATCTTCATTCATTTCTTCCACATTTTCCAAATTTTTTTTCCAGTACTCATCCATTTCTTCATCCAATTGTTCCTTTGTTACAGAAGGATGTGGCAAACTATCGCCATTTACTCCATCATCTGGAATATCATCTTCTCGTGATGTAGGAAGAGCTGAATCAAGACTTAATAAACCAGTACCTGGTTCATAATTGTCAGGAATGACTTTTTCTTTCTTTCTCTTTTTGCTGCTATGTAAATAGCGACAGCGGAGTTCTATATGTTTTCTGGCCGCTGAAACAGTTTGTTTCTTTTTTGGTGCAGAAACATGATAAGTTGTATCATTCTGTTCACCTAAATGTAAATGCGCGATGCAATGCCAAAAGGGACCGTCGCGATGAAAAAAATACTTGGCATACTGCCCGTTTTTCTTCGAAATCCATTCTTTTTGTGCTTTATACTCAGCCATTTTACTTCCCATATACACAATATTATATATTATAAATCAATTTTTGTTTATAATTCACGCCTACACCACCTACATGGAGATGCACCTGCTAAATATCCACATCCAGCACATGCTTCATAGCTATAACATAAAAGACAAACATCAACTGTTTTTTGTAATCCAGGATCATTATATGCAGTTGTTATTGATTGTTGTTGGAATAATTTCCCACACATCATACATGAAATAAGACGTTTTACACATCCATTGCATACAAAATCCTTATGTTCATTAGTATCGTATCTCTTTCCAAACCAAATTGTGCCCTTCGGTGGTTTTTTTTCTTTTATTTCATAAAAAGTAGTTTTAACTTCATTTTTATGAGATAAATATGCGTTATTACAGATAGCACATGATATATTTTCACAGGTGTTAATAGTAATTTGGTTACGTTCTCGTTTTTTAAGTTCTTTTCGTTTAATCATAACAGTTGGTGAAACACCGAATGGTTTTTTTAAATCTGAGTTACCTTTTAAAAAGGCTTTTAAATAGGAGTTTTGTGTTTCCGCGCTCATATTTGCCTATTATACTATCATAATATTTGCAAAATATCAATTTTTATTCTTTAAGTACTACATTTAAAGAATAGAAATGTTTCTTTTTTTTAATAAACTAACTATAATAATTGACGCTTAATATTTACAGCGAGACGTTTGGTTATTTTTTACCGTTTACGCCTTCTCCTGTTTCTCACGTTCTTATCACTTTTGGTGATACTTAATTCAATAGTACCAATATTAGAATCTGGTAACATATGTTCTTCCATTCCTGAAATACCATACCCAAAGTTAAAATCGGAATCATCAACGGCTGTTGATTGAGAACCAATTGCTTGTAAATAATCTTCCAGTCGCACTTCCTTAGAAGCACTCATCTTTTCCATAAAATCATCATCAAACTGAAAAGCTTCTGGTGACTCCAATGGTACAAATGCAGGTGAGTATTTCACTTCTGGTTTCTCATTAACAGTTTGTTCCGGTGGGAATAATGTATTTTGAGCAATATCCTGTTTTGGTTCTGGAAGTAAGTTCTTGTTAATATACAAGTCAAATGAATTTGTACCTGCTTTAACACCCTGCCCAGTAATGATATTGGAAGATGTTCCTTGCATATCATCCTCTTCTGAGAAGATACCAGCAGTTACAAGAATTTTATCCATCACCTCATATGTTGCCCTACCAAGAGGACCAATATATGGTGATTTACCAAAGCCATTTCTTTGAATCTGCATTACCCTACCCCTATAAGTCATAAGGTCTGCTAATGTTGCATAATGCCTGTTATTAATAGCTGTACCAGCACCTTCATAAACCGTTTGGTTTAGTTCTCTGACAATAGCATTACGGGTTCCTTCAATACCAAATAATTTGTGTATTTCAGTAATATCGTTTGTAGTTGTTCTAACCTCATCAACATAATCGTTTGACAATACAGCAATAAGATTAGAACCATCGGTGTTTAAAACCCACTCACTAACTGTTTTCATAGTTCCGTCTGGTTCATAAACGATTTTCTTTTCTTCGCTTACACCAACCTTTTTGATACCAGAAATTCCTCTTAAGGGAACAGATAGTAAGCAATCACCAAGATGACGGAAAAAGGAAATATATCCTTCTCCCTCTTCAAGGCTTCTGGTCACTCTAATTCTGAGTGTAAGATGTTCACTGTTCATGTTACTGACAACACAATGGATGTCAGTATCAACATTACAGTTTTTAACGATTTCCTCTTGGATATCGCTCATATAAATGTTTTTCCTTAACATAATTTCTCTGTCAAACTCCATCCAAAGAACCCAATTTGATAATGAGTCAGACGAAGGACATTGAGTATCTGTTAATTCAATAATTTCTTGAAAAACTTTGTATTGCTCTTCTTCTTCTGGATATTTTCCCTTACTTTTATCAGGAAGGTACAATATTTCAGAAACAAGCAACAGGTTTTTAATTTCTGTGTATTCAATTTGATTTTTAACTTCAAATGCAATGTCTCTGTTATCCGCATATTGCGGCTTTAGATAAATAGTCATCGAAGGTGTTTTAATCTCTTTTGACATATTAATAATTTCTTGAATTCTAGGAACCCCAGAATTAGTAATAACAGATTGGTTACTTAACCCACCACTAAAGTGATATGATTTCAAAACCAACTGTGTAAGAGGTTCACCAATACTTTGGGCAGCAATAATACCAACCATTTCACCTGGATTCACAATTGCATATAAAAGCTTATGTTTAATTACTTCAATTAAATGCTTAAGAATAGAACCAGGTAATCTATGTTCTGAAATACATTGTTTTGAAGACAAGTTGCCTCTAATCAATATTTTCAAAATTGGTGAAAACTCTTTGTTTGTGTTATAATAATTAACATAATCAACAAGATCTTTAACTAGCTCAATAACTTCTAATGGAGTTATGTCACTTTGGTCATGTTCCTCGATTTGGAACTGATTTCTCATTTGATAAATCAACCTTTTTAGGTTAATCGGAGCAAGAACAGTTTCAACTTCTTTAGTAAGGTTGGCAAAGTATTTATATCTCAAATCACTTCTATCCCTCAATAGTTGGTTCCACTCTTGTAACAACGCAGTGTCGTTTTCCTTTTTCTCATTAATTAATTTTTCATATGCTTCCTCTGTGAGCAAAGCCTCTGAAATATCATCAACAGACCATTGATAGTTTCTTTCCATTTCTTCATCGCTCTTTTTGAGTATGTTAATAGGAACATGCTCTAATTTAATTGAGTCATAACCGTCCCTACCATACGCTACTTGAACGATGTTTCCTGTGGCATCACGGACAGTGCCGTCATATTCAACCTTAAGGTCTTCCATTGCTTTAATCAATCTTCTTTGAATATAACCAGTTTCTGCTGTCTTAATATTAGAATTAATAGCATCAGACCTGGAATTCATCGAAGTAAAGAAAAATTCTTGTGGTGTTAGTCCATTCATATACGAATTAAAAACAAACCCACGGCTTGCAAGACCCATATCCCATTTTGTATAATGAGGCAATGTTCTACCAGACAAACCATATGTTATTCTACCACCATCAATACTTCTCTGACCAACCAATCCCATAATCTGGTTAAGGTTATCAGCGTTTCCTTTTGAACCAGAATCAACACTAATCATAAAGTTGTTATCATCTGGTAAGTTTTCAGAAACAATTTCAGAAACATCTCTTGTGGCAGAGTTACCGATATTTAGAATATCAATTTCAAGCTTTGCCATTTTAAGGCTGTTGCTTAAATAAGGTTCATATAGCCCTAATTGAGACTTACGAATAAGTTCATCTGCCTCAACTCTTTTTGCTGCCAGAAGTTTTTGAATATCATTTCTAATATTCTTTTTTGGCATAGCATCACCAAAACCAATGCTGAAACTAATATCTTCCATCCAAGCAACAACTAAACGCTGTAAATTGTCAAGAAAGTCTCTGCATACACGGTTTCCATGTTGGTTAATAATTGCTTGAATAATACCTTTTGAACTACCACCTAAAGTGGTTTTGTTCATAAAGCCATCAACAATATCACCATTTTTAATTTCTACTTTCGCGTTTTTCAGACTAATGTTTGGAAGAATTGTGCTGTAAAGCTCTCTTCCAGACCATTCTTCTTTTTCTCGCGCTCTAATAAAATTAAAGTTGCTTTTCAGTTGAATAATTGGCATCATATAATGAAACAATTGTTCACCAGTCGTAGCAAATTTTGTTTTTGTTAGAATGTAAGACCCAACCATTGAGTCCTGTGCAACTGAAATAATAGGAGTACTGGTAGCAGGACTAATAATTTGTCTTGACACACCAGCTAACTCCTCTATCTCTACCCGAGTCTGTACAGACTCTGGGATAAATGTATTCATCTCATCACCATCGAAGTCGGCATTGTAAGGTTTGCAATTCTTCGATAAAACTCGATTAGATATGAAATTGTGATTTTCATCTTTTGTTGTGATGTCAAACGCTTCTTTCATTTCAATCTCATTAATCTTAGAAATTTTCTTCCATACTAAACCAGTGCTGTCAATGGCATATTTTTCGAGCCAATCCTCATATTTAGTGACATCAACGTAACCGTTTTGTCCTTCAATAGTTGGAGCTACTCTTTGAATGTATTTACAATACTCCGCAATATACATCGCAGCATCTTGTCTTTCTTTGTTATACAAATATCCTATCTTTTGACAAAATCTTTGCGTATTAATAATATCACTACAAATCTTACCCTTGTAGCAAAGTGTGTTCTCTCCGCTTTTGCGAACATTACTACTTGATACACCTATAGGAAGTGTATTAATCTTAAATTTATTTAAAATTTCATATATTTCCTCAAAGAACTTTACTGGTGTTTTACCTTCAACTTTAGACATCTTAAAACAGATGGTTTGAAAGCGGTATCCAGTTCGTGTATCAACAGTTGGTTTTGAACAATCGGCCCCAAAGTAACCTCTGAGAAACTGCCTTTTAACCATTGCTGACCCATTCATAATCCAATAAGGAATTTGAAACTCTTGAAGAATTCTATCACCTCTTGGAACTCCAAGAGCTTTAAACATCATAGCAATAGGTCGCCTTCTAATGTCAATAGTGTAAAGACCATTGCTGCCAAATATCTTGACTTCGCCATCAATTTTAGTTATTTTTCTGTTTTTACATTGCCTTTTTTCGTGTATTTTAACAATTTTCTCATCAAAACCAAGGCTTATCAAATCATTCTTAATACTAGTAATATCTTCTAATGCAGAAGACCTAAATGTCAAATGGACATTTGTGTCATTCCACCATAGAGTTCCATCACCAATTAAATGACCAATTAACCCAGCAAGAGTAATTTGTCTTTTATCATTACACTTAATATCAAGCAGGTTTGTTTTTTTAAGATAATTAATTACTCCTTTAACTCTCGTTTTGGGAGGAATTGCTTTCTTAACATCAAGTTCTGTAAGAATAGTAATACCAGTATTATAGTCAATTGGAGGTAAATCCTCTTCATAACCAACAAGGTAATCACCAACTTTCAAATCTTTCGCTTCTACCCTGTCACTACTCTTGGTATAGAAAGGGTGTTCTTGGGTAGCTTTAATCTTATCACCATTCTCTAAGAGAATTTCGTAAGATTTGAAGCCTAATTCTTCTGGCACAATTTTATGGAATTTCTCAACTCCACATTCATACACATTCTTGTTGGCTCCCCAATCGCTTGATTTGATAGCACGAGTTTTCCAATGTTTCTCAAATTCAGCAATGGTTGTGCTTCCCATATCAGTGTTGATAACAGTATCACCAGCAAGACAAACAAACACATTCAAACGGAACGTGTTATTTTCTACAATCCTAGCTTTGTGCCCCATCATATTCATCCTGTGTAAGGATGGCTGACGGTTAAATAGGCAGACATCACCATCTTTGATGTGTCTGTGAACAATGTCACCAATTTTCAGTTTAACCGAACTTGGATTAACATGTTTCAAGTTAATCGTACAGGGAGAAGGAGTTCCAAAGCAATCAAACTCTAACCTTTCAATCTTCTTTGCACCAGGGTGAATATTTGGACCATTTCTTACGATTTGTTCCATTTCTTCATAATTTTGTTCTGTTACAATGTCAGGATAGGTCAAAATCATAGCGATTTTCTTTGGCATACCAAACTCATCAATACTAATGTTAGGGTCAACTGAAATAACAGTTCTCGCCGAAAAATCTACACGCTTTCCCAACAAGTTCCCTCGAATGCGCGCGTGCTTTCCAGTAATCCGCTCTCTTAAAGCTTTAATCACCTTACCAGAACGCTGAACATTCTTAGGAATTCCAGGGATTTTGTTACTAACTAATGTAGCAACATTCCATTGTAGTAATTCATAAGCAACATCAATCTTTCGTTGTTCATCTTCTTGATCAATCTTCTTTCTCAGTTGATTGTTCGCCTTGATAATCATTAAAAGAACATATGTTAAATCGTCTTCCGACCTCTGGTTATTATCCCGTTGGACAGAAGGCCGAACAGAAGGTGGTGGTACAGGTAAAACAGTACATATCATCCATTCTGGTCGAGTAAATACAGGGTTAAAACCTAAAAACAAGCAATCTTCATCAGTAATTCTACGAAATATTTCGTAGCATTGTTCTGGTGTAATTCTATGCTTTTTGGGAATAGTAACGTCGCGGATAGCTTCCTCTTTAAATTCGGCTACAATTGCAACAACTGTATCTTTTTCTAATCCTGGAATTTTCTTTTCCATTCCTCTCATCTTATCAGACGTTAAAAGGGTATATTTTGCTGGTTGAATAACCTTACAGCCTTCATTGTGACAACACCTTGAAGCTTTTTGGGTTTTTGTACTAGCACTATACACTTCCTTAAATCTGTTTTCTCCCGTTTTTCCCTTAATATCTTTTAAAAGTTTCTTGTTATTCTTCTTTATAAGTAAAGTAGAACACCTGAAACAAACACATGGTAATAATTTCATTACAATGTGAATAAAATGCATGTGGAAAACAGGGAGCGTTAATTCAATATGACCAAAGTGTCCTGGACACATTGCGTTATTGTTTTCACAAGTAGCGCATTCGGGTCCTCTCTCTATCACCCCCATTCGCGGGTCAAACAAGCCATTAATGACAGGTTCAGAACCATCGAACGTATCGGGTTTTGTGATTTCGCAGACGGAACTTGCTCGTATTTCGTCTGGACTAAATAGCCCAAATTGAATAGATTTAATTCTCCTTGTTGGCTGAAGATTATTGAGTTCTCGTGCCAGTTCGTTCATTGTGAAAGGTTATTGAAAGTACTCTAACTCCTTTATGTATTTGTCTATTTTTTTTGTTAAACGAGTTAAAGTCTTGACGATAGTTGTTATCTCTTACTATACGTAGTTCCTTTTAAGTCGTTTTACTATTACTGTTATCAGTGCGTTATCTTATTTGTTTTAATAAAATATATCATTTTTTCTTAAATTACCACAAAAAATTGACACCTGTTGGTTAAGAAAATAAAAAATATTGGTTACGATGGGCCACCAAAGTTCAAAAAAAATAAAACATGTACGTGAAGTACACGGGTGCTGGAACTACCATAACCGTTTACCAATATGCAAATTTCACGAGGTCGCAAATGGAGTACAGTATGTTTCCTTTACCCACTTTCCAAATGGAGGTATCATTCCAAAGGACTGGAATGGTATTAAGTGGGCATATGAGGACAAATTGCCTCCACTTATGCGAGTTTATGTTGCAGGAAAGGAATATGTGATTAGAAATGGATCTTTGTACACATTAAACCGAAGAAAGTTGACAGAAGAAAAGGATCTCACTCTTCGTCTGACGCGTGAAAAAGGCGATAATGGAAGAATGGTCACCTTTGGTGGACATGTCGCTGTCGCACGTGCATCAGATTTAAAGAAGTTTCGTGTCAGTTACAAAAAATACTATGAAGATCACAAACTATATTCTGACTACCTTAGGCAGTACTTGCAAACAGAGGAAATCCTCGTAGATATTATTGGTTGGCGACCGTTCAGAACGGAAGAGGAAGCCAGGTTTTGGAAGAGGAAAGTATTTTCGGACAAAAAACGAAAAGCGGCTGTTTTCCACGAGAAAACAATTGCAACACTCGTCCTTGATTACACCGGTGTCTTTGACGAAGGTACTATTACATTTTTGGTATCTTGATTTTGGTCTAATAGTATAATTAAAAATTAAGCGGCTGGAGCCTTTCCAGCCAAAAAGGCTTCAATGTCAAAACCGTCCAGATTATCTAAAACATAATTATTTAAAGCAACATTGTCTATCCCATCAACATTATAATCATTAATTGACCTAAAATCTTCTTCAACAGAGCCAGATTCATAATCCATCCAAGAATCAGGAACGTACTCGTCGTGCTTTTCAGCTTTTTGGAAATAATCTTCAATTCGTGTTTGTTTTGAATCAGAACGGTCCCATTCAAAACCCATATCTTCCATAGTTGGTTCATCGGGCGTTAAACTTGACAATGGAACATCAAATGGATCAGGAATATGTAAATGCGACGGACTTGGTGGATTGATATCCATTTTCTTAAATTCATCACAATCACATAATATATTATGGACATATTCACCTTTTTCATTTTTGTGAATAAAATGTCCACCTGTATATACACTTGTTTTTTGTTGAGCTTCAACCAAATCTGGTTCAGAACATTCATTAATGCATGAAAATGAGTGAAAATTACATTTCAAACACATTTTTTCACATGAACAATGTCCACAATCATAACAATATGTATCACTGAACTCACAATCTTCTTGACTTTGTTCACAATATAAACAAGTTAATTTGTCTATTTGTTTCCAATATGTCGGATTCGGTACCTTTTTTTCTTTTATTTCAACTTTTTCGGGTGTAGAAATAGTAATAGAAATCATTGATTTTATAACAGTTTCGGGTACTTTATTAATATTTTCAAAGCACTTCGGACAACGCCATAATGGGTTTTTCGAACTACAATAATTACAAAACCATATACCTTGATTTTGAACAACAAACATTTTTGAACAGCATTCACATGTGTTCGAATCATTTTGTATTTTTTTTTGAGTTTCCATTTGGAGATTTTTGTTTTATAACCTAACTTTATTTAAATAATAATCAATTTTTGAATAAACCCTAAAACTTTGCTTTTAAACACTTAAAGAACTAATAAAAGAGCCTTATAGGTATAATGGACCAGTTATTTGCATCCTACGCCCCCTTTTCATCCGAAAATAAAGACGACAATAAAGACGACAATAAAGAAAATAAAAAATGTTGTAAAAGACCTTTTACAACCTGTTCTATAAAGACAGGAATAACAGAGTGTAGAAGTTGTAAAAAAAAATTTAAGGAATACTCTGTTTTGGTTTATTCTTGTACAGATTGCCAAATTCAAAATGTAGAAACAAATAAAGTACTTAATCTGCTAAAAAATGGTTCTACCAATTGGACAGAATGTGAAAAATGTAAAAAACATGTACAATATGACAGAAAACACAAGATAGATTTTTTAAATACTTAAAAGATTATAATATAAAGAGAAACATGTTAAGATATACAATGATGTTGAAAAACAAAAATGATAAGGATAATCATAGGATGGAGAAAGATAACAAAGATAACAAAGATAACAAAAATGACTCAGTCAAAAAAGCTGGAAACAAAAGAAAAAGAACTTCTAATTCAAACATAACTAGAAGAAATAACAAAAAATGTAAAAGAGGTACAAATGGGAGCGATAGCGATAGTAGCGAATCTGAGCGTGACTATGACTATGTGCCCCCTGAAAAAGATAGTTCAACAGAACCTGAAAGCGAATCAGATTCTGAATCAGTGGATGAATCAGAATATGAACTTTTAAAAGAAAATAGTAAGAATATTAAACGATCTAGGCCTACCCGCAAAGCTGCCCAAAAAAAGTCTTACAAAGAAACTGACTCATCAGATGAAAGTGAATCAGATGAAAATAAGGAACAGTCAGAAAAATTTAAAGGAAGCTTTGAAGATCTTGATAAAGAAGCTGAAGAGGAATATGAGAAATATTTAGAAAAATTAGCAGAAGAAATGGGTGATAATATTTATGATAGAGTAAAAAGCAAATTAACAAAAGAAAAAGATTCTGATAAAATTACTAAGCCAGAAGTGGATTGTTGTGATATTAGTGATGATAAAAAAGGAAATATTGGAACGATTCTTATCCTCAGCCAAGCTCCTGGTAAAACGGGAAAAAATGAAGCTAAAGGTGGATATAACTTACGAAAGAATGCTGGTAAATATGAAATTTTAACACCTGATGAAAAACAAAAGTTGGAAGAAACTGAAAAAATGTTATTTGAATTAAACAGGCATAAAATTCCACCTAGACATAAAGTTTTGCTTTCCCAGATGACCCTTGCTTCAAAGGCTAAAATTATAGAAAACATGGATAGGGTTAACAATATGAATTCATATAGTTCTGAATATTCAAAACTTACACGGTGGATTGATGGTGTTTTAAAATTACCGTTTGGCAAATACTATGAACTACCTATTTCACTTTCAAGTCCTAATAACGAAATTACATCTTATTTAACCAATGTTGAAAATGTGATGGATAAATGTATTTATGGTCAAAGAACTGCAAAAGAAAAAATATTAGAATTTGTAGGAAAGTGGATTACTAATCCAAATTCAACAAATGAACCACTTGCTTTTGTAGGAGAAAAAGGCACCGGTAAAACAACTTTAGCAAAAGAAGGTATTGCAAAAGCGTTGGGCAGGCCATTTTGTATGGTTAGTTTGGGTGGCGAATCAGATGCTGCAAGTTTCAAGGGTCATGATTACACGTATGAGGGGTCACGATGGGGACGTATTGCAGATATGATAATTGGAACACAGTGTATGAACCCTGTTATCTTTTTTGATGAGCTTGATAAATTAAGTACTACACGTTCCGGTGAAGAAATTACAGGAATGTTAATGCATTTGACAGATACTACGCAAAATGATAAGTTTTCTGATAAATATTTTTCTGGTATTGATATTGATTTATCAAAAGCACTGTTTATCTTTTCTTATAATGACCCTGAAAAACTAAATCCAATTTTGAGAGACAGGTTAACTGAAATAAAATTTTCATCATTCAAAAAACAAGACAAATTAATTATTGCCAAGAACTTTTTAATTAAAAGAGCTTGTGAAAATATTGGTCTTAAAATAGATGATTACATATTAAATGATGAGACATTATCTAATTTAATCGAAAAATATACACCCCGCGAAGAGTCAGGTGTTAGAAGTTTAAAACGTATTATTGAAACATTATTTTTACGTCTTAATTTGTTCCAATTACCACAAAATTTGAATATTTCTTATAAAAATATGAAAATTAAATCAAAAAAAGGCAAATATAAAATTAGTGATACTGTATTAACAGAATTATTAAAGGATATGGTACCAAATATGTCACAGGCTGTTCTTTCAATGTACGCGTGAAATTATATAGCTTTAGCGTACGCGTGAAATTATATAAATTTTTAATATAAAGTATTTTTCAATGTCATATTATAACTAAAGTCAAAATGTTAAAAAACATTGAAAAATATATTTATACAAGTAGATTTAATCATATATATTTGTATGGACCCATAACTAATGAAAGTGTTCTTGATATAAGTACCAGAATTAATTTTCTTAATAAAGCAGAAAATAACAGAGGTGTTTATGTTAAACCAAAAGCAATTGTACTACATATTAATTCTCCAGGTGGAAAACTTGTTGCTGGAATAGCTCTTATGAATATAGTTAATAACTCTCGAGTTCCAGTTATTACATTTGTAGAAGGTATGGCAGCAAGTGCTGCTACATTTGTTTTAGTTATTGCAAAATATAGAGTCATTGCACCAGAAGCTGTTGTGTTAATCCACCAATTATCGGCTGGGCATGATGGAAAACACGAAGAAATTCGTTTTCAAGCAAGGGTAAGCAATGAATTAATGAAAATTATGATTAAATTTTATACAAATTATACAAAAATACCAGAAAAAAAGTTAGATGAGGTTTTAAAACATGATATTTTTTTTAATTCAAATGAATGTTTAAAGTATGGTATTGTTGATAAAGTTCTATCCCCAACTTCAAAAACTATTTTCAGAGATTATTTTAAAAGAAACCCTGAATATAATCTACCTGTTGATATTTTAAAAATAAAAACAAATTTCAATAATCTTTACTTTTATGGTGGAGATTGTGATAAAGAAGATTGTAAAAGGGAAGAAGATGAATATGATTTTAGAAAAATTACTGCTTTACAATATGTTTTATCATTTGATTATAATAACAGAAATAACAATAATGCAACAAATACCGATATACTAACAAATACTGGAACACCAAAGCCTATTCTTTTACAAATTAATGAAATAGAAACACTAGTAAGACTTTCTGAGGTATTACCTCTTATAAATACTATTTTGTTATCAAGGGTCCCTATTTACTCATTTATTAATAGTCCAACAACAGAAAAAACATTACTTTATAGTATTTTATGTTATAAAAGATATATCTACAAATATGCATCTATTATTGTTAACTTTATGGACTTGTTTGACAGAGCAGATAAGCATGAAGACTTAGTAAAAAATACAGAATTAACAAGAAAAGTTATTAAAACTATTTTAAAAGAATATACAAAACTTCCAGAAAATATTCTTAAAAATTTATTTAGAGAACGTTTTTATTTCACAGCTGATGACTGTATTAAATATGGAATATGTGATAAAATTGTAGAATAACTTTAATTTAACTTTAACATATCTTTTGTTTTATTAAAAATATTATAGAAATTATTAATTGATTTCTCAACAAATTCATTTGATTTTTTTGAAAAATTATTTCTTACAACAACACCTGTTAAAAACCCAGCAATGTACCCTAAACTACCAGTATAAGAGAATATTATACCTGCCATAAACCCAAATAAAAATATGCCAGATATTTGTTTGTCAATTTTTTGCTGATGTTCATCGTTTAAAGTTGTTAATAGTGTTCTTACACGGTCTTCCATCTTTGTCATTTTATCTAAATATTTACAATACTTATTTATCTTTATTTATTTACCTTTTAACATATTTCTTCAAATTCTTATCAAACTTACAATCACTTTTAATATATCCATAATTAGTTTCTAAATATGTTTTAATATCATTTGGACATGGACATTCAATATTTTCAAACATAATTGTTTTAAGAGGAAAAATAGAGCTTTCCTGCTGAATTGTCAATCCCAAATCTGAAAAAGTATACTGATAT
>Ga0180431_10000713_pt1 | contig 47493 bp, 30 predicted proteins | sample SS_ome_11_FD_132459 | JGI IMG/M metagenome (GOLD analysis project Ga0180431, IMG submission 132459) | Hypersaline lake sediment archaeal communities from the Salton Sea, California, USA - SS_1_MS_1 metaG | ecosystem: Environmental > Aquatic > Non-marine Saline and Alkaline > Hypersaline >... | reverse complement strand
TCGCTGCTCAAGGAGAAGATCCGCGAGACGGGCGCTCCGATCGGTGGAGAGATGAGCGGTCACATGGTCATCGCCGACGACTTCCACATCTCCGACGACGCCATCTACGCGGCGTGCCGCATCCTCCAGATGCTCTCCCGGACCGACGAGACGCTCTCGTCGATGGTCAAGACGATCCCGTACTACTACGCGACACCGGAGATCCGCGGTGAGACCAAGGACGACGCGACGAAGTTCGCCATGGTCGAAAAGGCGGTCGAGTACTTCAAGGCCAACCACGACGTCATCGACGTCGACGGCGTTCGAATCCTCTTTGGCGACGGGTGGGGCCTGGTGCGTGCTTCGAACACGCAGCCGGTCATCGTGATGCGCTTCGAGGCGAGAACCGAGGAGCGGCTCGCCGAGATCCAGGAGCTTGTGACCAGTAAGTTGCGTGAATACGGTGAGATAGAGCTCTAGACAGCGTCCCGTGGGTCGGCTGTCGCGGGTTGAACAGACATTCAGCCTGGTGCGTCGGCACGTCGGTCCGGGCGGCGAAACGGCCCGTGAATGAGAGCCAAACCGCTGTGAATAGACCAGAAAGCCCCCCGTCTAAGGATGCTGCGAGGGAACATGCCTGAGCGCGATCCCAGGGAAATCGACCTCGAGAAGGTCCGTGCCAGTCAGGCCGGGGACCGTGAGGCGTTCGATTACCTTATCGACAAGTACAAGGATGTCGTCTACGCCGTCGCGTACAGGTTCGCGCGGGATCCGGATCTCGCCATGGATCTGGCGCAGGATACGTTCATCCGGGCCTACAAGGGCATCAAGAGCTTCAAGGGCCGGTCCAGCTTCTCTACGTGGCTCTACCGGATCGCGATGAACACGTGTATCGACTTCACGCGCAAGCGCTCGCGTTCCGTTGCGTCTCAGGCGGTTCCCGAGGAGGTTGCCGAATACGCCGACAGCGAACCGGTCTCGAAGAAGCCCTCGCGGGGGCCATCGAAACAGGTTCTCAGCAAGGAGCTCGGTGAGCAGATTCAGCAAGCGATCGAAGCGCTGCCCGAATACCACAAGTCAGTTTTTGTCCTCTATGAGATCGAGGGGATGTCGTACAAGGAGATCGCGGATGTGGTCGGGTGTTCGATCGGCACCGTGATGTCGCGACTGCACTACGCCCGGAAGAAACTCAGAACGATGCTCGAACCCTATATCGAGGGCGGCCGCCGCGTCGAGGCGGGGGATGGAGAGAACAGGAAGACTTGACAGCTATGACCGGAACATGTGGAAGAGAGAAGTACCTCACGGCGTATGCCGACGGCGAACTCTCGCCCCGTCTGCGAAGAAAGGTCAAGCAGCACATCGACAGCTGCGAGACGTGCGCGCGGGAGCTTGACTCGATTCGGTCCTTTGATACAATCCTCAAGGACGCTCCTGCTGCTCCGCCCGTACCGGCTGAGAAGTGGGAGAGGTTCGAGAGGCTCCTTTCGCAGGAGATGGACAGGATCGACCGGAAGGCCGCGAGATCCTCGAGGGTTCCCGAGACACGGCCTGTCTTCGGCGACCTGAGGAGGCGGGCCATCGCTTTCGCGGGAGTCGGCATCGCTGCGGCGCTCGGGCTCATGGCGTTCTGGCCGACAGGTATCTCGCCGATCGGTCTCTCGTCGAGCAATGGATGCGCGGTCGAGAGTATCGAGACCTTCGCCACGGGCTACACACCCATGGCCTTCACCTCTGATGATCCCGAGATGACCGTCATCTGGGTCTTCTCCGAGGAGGTTGAGGGCGGCGGTCGTGCGGATGCTTCGGGGTCGCTCTAGCCGGATGACGCGACCGCTGATGGGAGAGACTTCCAGGATCGCAGCCGCTGGCCCGGCGCGGCCCGGGAGACCTATGAGACACACTGCAATCATCTACACCGTCGTTCTCGTGCTCGCCTTTCTCTGCGCGCCGACTCACGCGGCCAGCGACGAGGTGACCGTTCAGGTGACCTCCATTGCGGCCGCGTCTCTGTCCGACGTGCAGATCGAAAGTGGGGAGGCGCGTGTAGACGAGGAACTCTCGGCGTACACGCAGAAACTCCGGGCCCTCTTCGCCTACAATCGCTACGCTTTCCTCGGCGACGTGCGCACGCGAGCGGACTTCGGCACGACCGTGCGGCTTCAGCTGCCCGAGCACTTCGCAATGGAGATCGAGCCGACGCGCTTCGAACCCGACGGCTCCGGACGCATCGAGATGATGGTGACGCTCATCCGTGACGTGCGAACGGGCGACGGTCGTGGAGAGCGCGGCAGGTCACACGACGAGATCGTCCTGCGTACGAAGATCCGGCTCGAGAACGGAGGAACCGTTCTCCTCGGCGGGCCCCCGATCAGCGACGGTGTGCTGATCCTGGCGCTCTCTGCGAGACGATAGACGACTCGAATCTGAGTCGAGCTGCATGTCGGAGGCTCTCCGGCGGATGTGTGAGAGAGGCTGTCGCGAGAGCGGCGGCCTCTCCGCATATCACGCCCCTGCACGGCGCCCGGCTCGGCGGCGCACCCGCTCGGCGCACGCCCGCGTTGGATGCCTGATCTCCCCGGTCCCTGCCGTTCGTGAATAGCCATTTCGGGGCTACGTCTAAGATATTCGCATGAACGACGGCCCGCCCTCGCAGTGCACCCGAGAGGAGGGTCGTCTCAAGAAGGGGAGGCGATCCCTATGAAGCGAGCGAGAAGGATGAAAAGACAGGTTCTGTGGATCGCGGCGATCGCGTTCGTCGCGATGCTTGCTCTCGCGGGAGCATCGCATGCCGCGGCGGTCATGCGTGAGGAGGCCGTGTCGAGCGATGGCCCGGCGGAGCCGCGGCCCGTTCCCGAGTCTGAAGTGTCGGAGCGCGTCGTCGTCGATCCGGAATCGCACTGGGGTGACTGGGGCGACATCGACGATTCGTTCTATTACTACCACCCGGGTGGTCTGCGTATCGACACGTGGGTCGATCGCGGTGAGTGGGCGACCTACGAACCCGGCGACCGCCTCTGGATCTACTTCCGGGTCAACCGGCCATGCTATGTGACGATTCTCGACTACACGACAGACGGACGCGTTGAGACCATCTATCCGAACCGGTGGTCCGGTTCCTCCCTGGCCCAGCCGGGCCGGACCTATCGCGTCCCTGACGACAGACGGTTCTCCTTGAGAATCGCGGGGCCGGGGGGGATCGAGACGCTGGTGGCCTGCGCCCACGAACTCACCTGGCCTCGCGGCTCAAGCGGCTGGTGGGTTCCGCAGTATCACGAATGGCTCGCGCCACGCGGGCGCGTCATGTCCGGGGGCGACCCACATGGTTGGCGCGTACCCGGCGGGAGGCCGCAGGGGCAGGTCGTGCCCGGTAACAAACCCGGGGGGCAGGTTGTTCCAGGCGGAAACACCCAGGGCCGCGTCGTGGTCGAGGGTTCCTCGCGATGGACACCGCCCGGTCGGCCGGCATCCCGACGCTGGGGTCCGCCCAGAGGCCGCGTGGTCGTCGGCCCGGGCTGGTGGCCCGTGCCGGACGGATGGCGCAGTTCCCCGGGGCGCTGGGCGTGCGACTCGGTGACGTTCCGCGTTGACGACGGCGGCTACGGCAGCGACTGGGGATCCGACTGGTGGCACGGTGGAAGCTGGAACGATGATTGGGATGACGACCACGACTACGATTACGACGGATGGGACGGACACACGTACGGTCGTCCTCTGATGCACGAGCGGTTTCGGATGAGCAACCCCAGAGATTCGTTGCACGAGGACTTCGAGTTCGATGGTGAGAAGGTGCACGTGAGAATCGACTGCATCGCCGAGCGGAAGAACGACCCGACGGAGATCATCGGGAGGGTCGGGTGGCTCGGCGGTTGGGGAGACGATGTCATCTTCCGCATCGATGCAAGCGGTCGTGAGGGCGTGGTTCCCCGGCGTGGTGATGTCTATTCGGCGTTCAGCGGCCCCATCCGCGTGGATGTCGAGATCACCGAGGTTCGGATGGCCCATGTGAGACCCTGGCAGCTCCCTCGGATCGAGTGGATCAGGTTCGATGTGAAGGCGTACGGACGATAGATTCGTCCCGACCTTGCGCGGCGGGAGGGGACCGACGATGGACCCGAGCTGGACCGGGTCCTGGAAGGAGGTCCTGTGATGGAATCGAGATCGATGAACACGGTACGACCACGTATCCGGTGGGTCGGAATGGCAGTCGTCGTTGCCGTCCCGCTTCTGCTCTCGGGCTGTATCGTCTGCCCGTGGTGCTGGGACTACGACGAGCGACCGCCCCGCATGGCGATGGTCCACGTCACGGTGAGCGACTACTACAGCGGCGCACCAATCACCTGGGCGGAGGCCGACCTGTACGAAGAGGACTGGTGGAGCTGGGACTACATCGGCACGTGGCCGGTCAACTCCTACGGACACACGACACTCTACGGTGGGTACCTCTACGACGACGGGGACGGTGGTCCCGAGCGCGAGAAGTTCCAGGTGGTCGTCTATGCGTCGGGGTACGAGACGCTCGGCTACAATGTGAATCTGGAGTATCGGTACCCGACCGAGACGCTCCACTTCTACCTCGTGCCCTACTATGCGCGTGAGGGAGAGCCGGAGCGGCCTGAAGCGATCAACGTGGAGGACCTCGAGGAGGACGGCCCGAACGGGCCGAGGGTTCTCGTAGGTGAACCGCGGGAGAGCCTTCCAGACAACTAGGCTAATCCCCCTGCGCAAGTCCGGACAGGAGTCGGGTAAACTCCTCCGCCCGCTCAGCCCAACTGTTCGGTAGCGCTATCCTCTCGCGGAGCGATCGGCGGCGTTCATCGTCGCCGATCGCGCTTTGTACGGCCGATGCGAAATCCGCCGGTGAGGACGCGATTCGGATGACGTCATCGTGTCTGAGGATGTCGTCGGAGAATGGTGTCGACACAATGTTCATATCCATCGCGGCATACATGTAGAGCTTGTTCGGGTTGATCGCCTCGGTCTTCGGGTTCAGGACGAACGGGGCGATACCGACATCGGCGTGCGACATCAGCGCCGGGAGCTTCGGATACGGAACCCGCCCGGTCAGATGCACATGTTCCGGGAACGCGGCCTCGATCGAGCGGATGTCACCACGCACCTGATCGAACACCCTTCCGACGAGCGCGACACCCGCGCCGGTCGTGTCCGAGGCCAGTGTCTCCAGCGTCCTCCTGAGAACGTTGAGGTCGAGCCGCTCGTCGACGGAGCCGACGTACATCACCAGCCGCTTCCAATCCCCGGTCGGCCCCGTTGTCAGTTCCTCGGGGCGAACTCCCTCCTCGCGCCCGCGGAACGTGTCCAGGTCGACCCCGTTGCCGATGACGACTCCGCGCCCGGCCGCTTTGTGAAGCGCCCCGGATGACGCGACCACTTCGGTGGCGCCGTCGAGGAGCTTGCGGAACATCTGCTCGGCCTCGTCCCTCGCGGCAGGGTAGAACTGCGGGTGGAGGTCATTGAGATCGTAGACCACCGGGATCCCCATGGCGCGGATGTCACCGATCAGCGGCGCCGCCCAGAGATAGGAGCAGACGACCACATCCGGAGCGAAGCGGCGTACATGGTTCATGACGCGGACGCCGCCCGCTGACATCAATGCGGGCGTCAGCGAACGGAGCAGTGCGACTTCCGAGTCGGGCTTCGGCAGAAGCACGGACGCATACTCGACCCGGGCCGGAACGCGAACCGAGCGGAGCCGGAGCGAGTTCTCGCCGCGTGCGAGATTGGCAGGCGAGAGGAACAGCACCTCCCAGTCGGCCGGGAAGCGCCGCACCATCTGGTGCTTCCGCGAGACCTGAGACCGCCACTGCACCTCGGAGATGTAAAGGACTCTCATGCCGCGTAGTCTATCCCCGGTGACGCGTGCACGCAAGAGCGCGTGTGGCGCGCCGCGCTCACTGTTGGATCTCCTCTCGTATTGGCCGCCAACGACGCAGGCTGACGAATCGCGAGCGGTGCCTTGATGCGCTGTGCGGTTCAGGTGTAGACTGCCGCGAAGCAGCCGGGAGTGAAGGAACCGAAGAACGGAGGTGTTTGTGGAACCCGCATCGGTCCGAATCGAATTCCCCGAAGACGCCAACATCATCATCGGGCAGAGTCACTTCATCAAGACGGTCGAGGATCTGTACGAGGCGATGATCGGTTCAGTCCCGGGTGCGAAGTTCGGCGTGGCGTTCGCGGAGGCGTCGGGACCGTGTCTGATCCGCCACGACGGGAACGACGACGAACTGAGGGAGGCGGCCATCGCGATCATGAAGGACGTCGGTGCCGGACACACGTTCGCCATCGTCATGCGAGAGTGCTTCCCGATCAACGTGTTGGGTGCCGTCAAGGCGTGTCCGGAGGTCTGCGGTATCTACTGCGCGACAGCGAACCCGGTCGAGGTCATCGTCGCGGAATCGCCCCAGGGGAGGGGTGTTCTGGGTGTTATCGATGGCTCGGGCCCGGCCGGTGTCGAGTGCGAGGAGGACCGCAAGGCGCGTGTGTCGTTCTTGAGGACGATCGGCTACAAGCGATGATGAGGTTGTGCGGAATGTACGCGTCACGATGACCGAGCAAACAGGAGGCGGCGCTCTTCGGGGCGCCGCCTTCGTATGCGTGTGGAGTGGCGTCACGCGAAGCCTCGCGCGCGACGACGTCTCAGTAGCTACTGGAAGTAGCCCTTGATGAGACGCTTCGCGTCCCCCTCCATCTCGCGCGGTATCATCACCATTGTGTCCGCATCGGGCTCGGTATCGGTGAAGAGCTCATCGCTGAGGAAGCAGGGGATGCCACTGTCCTCGAGAAGCTCACGTAGCTGACCGACGCGTGCGTCGTCCGGCGTTGTCTCGATGACGATGAGGCCGTCGGACGGGAGATTGCTGTCGTCGACAACGTCGGGCGCCTCGACCTCGCTCGCTTCCTTTTCCATGAGCGGAACGTCGCAGTTGGGACAGAGCTCAAGCTGCTCGTTCTCAAATTCCGTTTCGCATTCCGGACAGACGCGCACTGCTTGATCCTCCACGATGTGTTGCCCGGTGACTCCTGCTTATCGTCTACCGATAGTAGCAATGCCACTTCGGGAGTCAAACACAAACTTGCGCGCCGCGCAATTCGGAACCGCCGTGCATGATTCGAGCCGGACTGCGAAGACGAGTCTCGTCGCGTGCCGACCGGGTCGAACGTCGCTCGGTGAGATGACGACCGGCGGTCACGGTTCACGACATCCTCTTGCAGGGCGGAGTTCACATTCAGAACAGTGACACGCGTCCCGGCGCGCGGAGTTCGACAGCGGCGCATCGCCGCCGGACACGGTTGCCGCGTTGCCGACGCGAACGCCCGGGGATCCGGTCGATGCGAGTGGACGAGCGGCGCCACGCGTCGGGGACGGGGGGTCCGACGCGACCGAGTGCGATCGAGGCGGGTGGCTCGACGGTCTTGGCTCGCTCGGCGGTGTTGACAGGTGTCCGGGCGCGGGACTAGCATCAGCGGTGAACCGGGAGAGCGGGAGACAGTCGCGCGGCGCAGCCCGGGCGGCGTTTGATTCACAGGGGGAGACCGAGATGAGAGTCGTAACTTCAAGCCGCACAGCGCATTGGGTCACTGGGACCGTCACGCTGGCGGCGGTGCTCGCCATGGCTCTGAGTGCGGGTGCAGCCTATCGCCTCGTCATCCTGAGCGACCGGACCGGTGGCCATCAGGAGGGCGTCTACCCGTCGATCATCCGCGAGATCAACCTCCTGCAGCCGGACATCGTCGTGACCGTCGGAGATCAGATCGAGGGGTACGGCGACGACATGGAGATGATGTCAGCCGAGTGGGACACGCTGCTCGCGATGCTCGATGCGCTTGATGCTCCCGTCTATCTCACCGCCGGGAACCACGACATCTGGAGCGACGACAGCGAGGAGCTCTACCGGCAGCGAACCGGACACGAGCCGTACTACTCATTCGACTATGAGGGCACTCATTTCGTCATCCTCGATACGAGTCGCATTGAGGCGTGGGAGCAGGTCGAGGAGGAGCAGCTCGCCTGGCTCGCGTCCGACCTCGCTGAGACCGCACCCGAGGATCAGATCTTCGTGGTCTATCACAAGCCTCTCTGGCTCATGACTGTCGGGTCGGGGGGGAGCGATCCCGTGCACGAGCTTCTCGTTGAGCATGGTGTCGACGGTGTGTTCACCGGACACTTTCACCACTTCTTCTCGGATACGTATGATGGGATCCCGTACGCGAGCATCGGCAGCTCCGGGGGAGCCATGTATCGAAACGAGACGGAGCCGGTAGCCCGCGGCGAGTTCTTCCAGTTCTGCTGGTTGACCGTCGACGACGATGGATTCGAGCTGGCGGTCATCGACGCAGGGAGCGTCTATCCCGCCGACTTCCACACGGTCGAGGACGAACGTGAGATCGTCGCGATCGAATCAGACTATGTATCCGTGAGTCCGGTGCGCGTCGCGGGCGCGGCCGGAGAGGCGGTCGAGGTTGTCGTGACCGTCGAGAATCATGCGCCGGTTGCGATCGACGACGCCATTACGTGGGAGATGCCGCAAGGGTGGGAGATCGAACCTTCAGTGGCGCCCGTCGTCGTGGAGTCCGGAGAGGTCGGGGAGTTCGTGTTCAGTGTGGTGCCGCCTGAGAGTGTGTTCCCTGCGCCTGCACTGGCGCTGACGTACCCCATGTCGAACGGGATGGAGGTTGTCACCGACATCCCGCTGCGTGTCGTGCGCACGGCCGGTGCGGCGAGGTTCCGCGCGACGCCGGCCATCGACGGCGCGCTGGCGGAGCCCTGCTGGGCCGGGGCCACACCCGTGACGCGGCTCTATCCCGCCTACGACGACTCCGAGGTTGACGGCGGGACCGAGTTCCGGTTCGGCTTCGATGACACGTATCTCTACATCTCGGCCGTCTGCCACGAGCCGATGGTCGACGAGATCGTTGCGGCGGGCGAAGAGCGCGACAGCGCCGTCTACCGAGACGATTGCGTCGGTCTGTTCATCCAGCCGGTCGCGGACGAGATGGTCGTCTATCAGGTCTATGTCAATCCGCTCGGCACGATCTTCGATCAGCGGATCGACTTCAATGAAGCGATGGTCTACACGACGGACCCGACCTGGGATGGCGAACTCGATGTGGCGACGCGTGTCAGCGAGGACCGTTGGGTCGTCGAGGCAGCGATCCCGCTCTCCGAACTCGGCGCGATCATCGGGGATGACGACGTGTGGCGCGTCAACTTCCGGCGCAAGCAGCAGCGCATCCAGGCCGTGGAGGACTGGCAGGTCCCGATCGACTACAATCCGAAGACGTTCGGCGAACTCGTCCTGGAGTAGCGGCTCAGTCCGGAGAAGAGACGTCGTGCCCGATCACTGCGATCTGATCGTCATAGGCGCCGGACCGGCGGGAAGCGCGTGCGCGGAGGCTGCTGCGAAGAGCGGTCTCCGCGTTCGCGTCTTCGACCGCGCGCGGTTCCCGCGCACGAAGCCGTGCGCGGCGGGGCTGACCTCCCGCGCGCTCGAGCTTCTCGGTGATCTGATCGATCCCGTGATCCATCGACGCGTCTGCACGGTCGAGATGCGACTCACCCAACGCGTCAGCGGGACGTGGCGGTCCGAGCGGACGGTCGTTGCGACCACGACGCGTCGGGAGCTCGACCCGTTCCTCGCCGGTCGGGCGAAGACGGCGGGGGCGCGTGTGGAACTCGGCCGGAGCGTCTTTGACATCTCGGCGGGCTCGGACGGCGTCGAGGTGCTCAGCGCGGGTGAGCGCCTGTCAGCTCCTTACGCCGTGCTGGCTGACGGTGCCGCGGGGCGTCTCCGGGCGCGTGTTGGTCTGCGACCGCTGGAACTCGGCGGCGCGGCGTACGTGCGGCTCTATCCCGGCGACGGCCGGACGCTTGGCGAGCGTGCGGAGGGCATCGTTCTCGATGCGGGTACGAGGCGTCGAGGTTACGGGTGGAGCTTCCCGAAGAACGATCACATCAATGTCGGGGTCTGCGGACTCGAGCTGCCTGGCCCCGGCTATCTTCGAGATGTCGACCGACTGGTGGAGAAATTCGGACTGTCGTCCTGGCGGAGCGAGGGGCCGTTCGCGGGGTTCGTCCCGCGGGCATCGCGGCCGGACCACCACGCGCGCGGGCGCGTGCTCGCCGCCGGTGACGCCGCGGGACTCGCCGACCCGGTCACCGGCGAGGGGATCGCGTACGCGGTCCAGAGCGGGAGGATCGCAGCCTCGGTCATCGCGGATGCGCTTCGTGCCGGAGCGGGTTGCGCCGGCGTGGATGTTGCTGGTGTGCATCGCGCCACGACCGCGACGCCGCCCGACGTATCGACGCGCTACCGCGAGCGCATCGCTGCCGAGATCCTTCCTCATCTCACCCTCCTGACGCCGCTGACCCGCAGGCTCCAGACGGTCGGCCCGGGTCTCGTCGGCGCGCTTCTTTCCGTGAGACCGATCGCCGCCGCTGTCGAGCGGTGGGTGCCGCAAAGCCCCTACACAGCGGGCGGAATCCTCACGATCGATGTCCGCCGCTGATGCCGGCCACATACTGCTGAGCCCCGCCTCATTGCTTTGCGCCGTAATCTGTGTTATAATCGTAAATTAGAGTGAATCGAATGAAACGCACGAGTTCATTCCACCACAAGGAGATGGAGAACATGCGTGTTCTGTCTATGTGTCTGACGGCGGCACTTCTGCTGACCGCACTCTCCGCGACGGCGGCCGGCCCCGATGGACCGTATATCCAGGCCCGTATCGAGTTCAGCGGTGCTGCTGAGCACGACCGTTTCATGGGCATCGAGGGACTCGACATCATGAGGTCGAAGCCCGGTGTGGGAGTTACGATCGTTACCGACCTCGAGCAGATCGAGGATCTCCGCTCGATGGGATACGAGGTCATCGTCGAGCAGGAAGATATGGAGTCGTTCTACTCGTCGCGGATCCGCGGCGACAACTTCGGCGACTTCCATACGTACTCCGAGACGGTCGACTACATGAACGCGCTCTACGGGTCGTACTCGAACATCATGAGCAACCCGATCGTCATCGCGACGACCGAGGAGGGACGCCCGATCCACGCGTTCAAGATCTCGGACAACCCCGAGGTCGACGAGCCTGAGCCGGAGGTTCTCTTCGACGCGCTTCACCACGCGCGCGAGCCGATCGGTATCGAGGTCTGCATGCACTACCTTGACTGGTTGACACAGAACTACGGCACGGATGCAGAGGCCACGTTCCTCGTCGACAATCGCGAGATGTGGTTCATCCTCTGCGTCAACCCGGACGGATTCGTCTACAACGAGACGACCAACCCGACCGGCGGGGGGATGTGGAGGAAGAACCGCCGGGACAACTCCGGCAGCTCCTGCTACGGCGTCGATCCGAACCGGAACTACGACTACGAGTGGGGAACGAACGGGATCTCGTTTGACCCGTGCAACGACATCTACTGCGGACCGAACGCGTTCTCCGAGCCGGAGATCGCCGGGTACCGCGATTTCGTCCTCGCACACGATTTCGTGACGAACATCTCGTTCCATTCGGTCGTCGGTGCGGTTCTGGTGCCCTACGGGTACGGCGTGGCGACCTTCCCGCCCGAGCCTGACAATACGATCTTCCACGACATCGCCAACACGATAGCGGCCGACAACGGTTACGAGGTCGGTTCATGCTGGGAGGTTCTGAACTACTCCGCGTCGGGTACGACGACTGACTGGAACTACGGCGTCGCGGGTATCTGGTCGGTCTGTGTTGAGGTCGGCGGCAGCGGCTTCTGGCCGCAGGAGAGCGAGATCCCCGGGCTCCGCGCTGAGAACCTCTGGGGACAGCAGTACATGAGTCGGATCGCGGGCGCCTACCTCGCGCTCGACTCGACGCACCTCACCGGCGGCAACGGTGACCAGGAGATAGACGCCGGCGAGACGCTCAACATGACCGTCAACATCCAGAACCAGGGCATTCTGGCCGACGCCTCGAACGTGAGCGTGACCATTCTGACCGATGACCCGTACGTCGACCTGCACGACGCAGAGACGGCGCTCGGGACGATCCTGGCCGGTTCCGCCGGCCAGAACACGTTCGACGAGTTCTCGTTCTCGGTCGATGCCGGTACACCGGACGGGCACGGTCTTATCATGACGCTCGTTATCGAGGGTGACGGTCTCTACATGGAGGAGCAGCTCTCGTGGATGGTCGGCGAGCCGACGGTGATCTTCTTCGATGACATGGAGGGCGGCACGGGCAACTGGGTCGAGAGCGACGGCTATTGGGGTCTGACGACATCCTCGTCGCACTCGCCATCCAGCTCGTACACGGACAGCCCGAGCGGCGACTACGGCAACTACCGCGATACGTGGATCGAGCTGGCCGACCCGATCGACTTCTCCGGGGCGACCGCGGCTGACCTGTCGTTCTGGCACCGCGTCGTCACCGAGGAGGACTACGATTTCTGCTATGTGGAGGCCTCGGACGACAACGGCACCACGTGGCAGCAGGTCGGTCCGAAGTACCACGGCAACAGCTACGGGTTCCAGAACATCGAGCTCTCGCTCAATGACTACGTTGGGACTGCGGGGTTCAAGCTCCGCTTCCGGTTCACGTCCGACACATACGTGACCGATGACGGATGGTATGTCGACGATGTGACCATCAGCGGGCCGCCGACCGGCAACACGAAGCCGACCGTGCCGGTCCTCAATGATCCGCCCGATGGGGGGACGGTCTCGGTGTCGACGCCCCTGCTGACGGTCGACAACTCGAGCGACGTTGACCCCGGTGATGTTCTGACCTACGGGTTCCGCGTGTACACCGACGCGCTCTGCACGAATCTCGTCACGTCGATCTCCGGCGTGACCGAGGGCTCCGGGACGACGTCCTGGACCGTGGGTGCCGCACTTGCAGACGGGACCTACTACTGGAGAACATACGCGGACGACGGGACCGAGCGGAGCCAGCTGATGGAGACCGGCTCGTTCACCGTTGAGAGCACGGGCGTCGAGGAGACCGTCGGTCGCCTCGCGCTCTACCCGGCGAGCCCGAACCCGTTCGGTGGTATCTCGAAGATCTCGTTCGCGATGCCCGCGCGCGGCGATGTGGAGCTCTCCGTCTACAGTGTTGACGGACGGCTCGTGCGGACGCTGGTCTCCGGCGAGGCCGGCCCGGGTCAGGTCGATCTGACGTGGGACGGTCGCGACAATGCCGGTCGCCGTGTCGGCAACGGTCTCTACTTCATGCGCCTGACGGCCGTGGGGGAGACCCGCCACGGGAAGCTGGTCGTGCTGCGCTAGCGTCATCCACAGGAGTCCCGCCGTCCGCGGGCAGGTCTGCGGCGCGCGTGGAGAGAGTACGTCACGGAGGAGCCGGTCCCACAGGGGCCCGGCTCCTCTCTGTTTGACCCGGGCGGCTCTGTCGGTCCCAGTTGTCAAGGTCGTGCAGGGCGCAACACGCGCCGTCGGCAGCGTCGCCCTCTCTCCGGCCGACCTGTCCGTCGTGCCGAAAAGGCCCGTCAGCAGGGCCGTTCCCGGACCCTCGCTGGTACGCCCCTTGCAACACTACCTGTCGGGAGAGCCCGTTTCACGGTCACACCCGGTTGGAAGAGGGGGATCGATGCATACAGCGAATGTCTGGAAGGTCGTCACAGCGGCCCTCACGGTTCTCGTGGCGCTCACGTGCGTCTCATGTTCGACCACGGCCGGTCCCTCAGACGACGGTCCCGCTGCCGAGGCGATCCCAACGAGGAGCATCAGCGGAGGCGTCTCTCTTCCGATGGGTTCGACACACTCGGAGGCGGATCTCACCGTCCTCTCGCTTGCCGGCAGCGGCGCGGTCGCTGCGGACGGCACGTTCTCGGTCTCCGTTCCGGACACCGATACGAGACAGACGGTCGTACTCGTGACGGCTCTGGGTGATGTCGTTCTCCTTGGAACGGTCGGTCGATCCGAATCCTCCGGTGTCGCCGTCGACGGAGCGTCGACCGCGGAGGCGCTCGTCCGCATGAACCCGTTCCTGACGATGTTCTCCGAGTCGGATCGGGCGATCGTGGTTGAGAGCGCCGAACTGAAGCCCGGATGGGCGACCCTCGTCGCGACCATAGAGAGCGCCGTCGGCAGCGGAGCCGGACTGCTCGAAGGCGCGCAGCTCGCGGACGCATCGCAGCGGGCGGCTGAGCTTGCCATCGATGCCCTCAACGACGATCCGGCGGGCCCAACGCAGCTGGCGGACCCCTGGCTCGAGGACGCGGACGGCGACAGCGTCTCATGGGTGAACCCGGACCCCGTCTGCTACGCGGCGGTCTTCCGCTCGCTCACCGCAGTCGACTCCCTCGTCGTGCCCGTCAATGTCGATCGTGGCCGCGTCCGTGTGACGCCCGGCTGGCCGCCGACCGTGTACGTGACGGGCAACAGCAGGACGCACGTTGACATCGGAGACGGGACGTATCGCACGCGTCTCGTTCACTCGAGTTTCAGAGACTACGACCCGACGACGCCGGACGGTCTCGCGACGGTCAGCAACGCCGGCCGAGCCGTCACCGAGGTCGTCGCGCTGATCTCGGGTACCGTGGCCATACGCACCGGCGCCGACCTGGATCTCCACGGTCGCGGCGCCACGGAACTCGGCGGAGCGGTGAGCGCGCGGAACCCCTATCGGATGATGAGCGAGCTCTCCGCGATCATTGCCGATGAGAGCGACAGCGTGGCCGAGTGGCTGTGGCGAGCCACGAATACCGATTGTGCCGACTTCCTGAGTGCGGTCTGCCCCGTGCTCTCAGATGTCGTGTTCGCCACCGGGATCATCGCGGACGGTGAGACGAGGGTGCCGTTCTTCTCTCGCCTTGTGACCTCGGATCCCGCCGTCGAGATCGCGATCAGCCAGCTCGATGGTGTGATGACACAGGTGGGTTCGCGCCAGCCTCCGTCGGCCGTCTTCGAGCCCAGTGTCACGTTCGCTGGGCCGGGAACCACGGTGACCTTCGACGCGAGCGGCGTGACCGACCCCGACGATTCGACAGCGACGCTCACCGTTCGATGGGATTGGGAGAACGATGGGGTCTGGGATACCACGTGGTCGACGGACAAGACCGCGGCACATCAGTTCTCGACCGCAGGTTCGTACGAGGTCGTGATGCAGGTGAGCGATCCACATCTTCTTAACGACAGCGTCGTGCACTCGATCACTGTGAGCGGGAGCGAGGAGACCGCGGTGCACGTCGTCGTTGTGCGAGACGTCGTGCCGTGGTCCGACGAGATCCCGGCGGTTCTCGATTCGATGCTTGAGGTGATGGGATTCACGGAGGGCGGAGGTCCGAATCAGTATGAGGTCGTGACCGCCGCATCCCTCGGGGCGATGGACCTCACGCCGGGCGAGGACCTCGTCATCGTCCAGAACGACCAGCCGCAGTCCTTCTACAACGACTATGCCGACATCCAGGTTCGCGTTCAGCGATTCGTCGAGCGTGGAGGCACCATCTTCTGGGAGGCCTGTGACCGCGGGTGGCAGGGCGGTTCGATCGAATCCGCCGGCATCGTCCTACCGGGCAACGTGACGCTGTCGCCCTACGAGACCTGGTACAACTATGTTGAGCTTCCCGGTGCACCTCTGGTGGAGGGATTGCCGGAATTCCTCTACGGCCAGTACGCGAGCCACGAGGCGATCCACTCGCTTCCCGATGGCGCGGTCGTGTACATCACCAACGACGCGGGTGACGCCACGCTCGCCGAGTACGGCGTGGGGGACGGCTGGGTGCTGTTGAGCACACAGCCGCTCGAATGGAACTTCTACAACAACTGGTCGAGTGGTCAGGTGATGCCGCACGTGGTCGGACACGTGCTGGGTCTGCCGCTCATACACGACTTCGGCGACATCGTTAAGCCGGAGCGCCGGGGACGGCCAAGTGATTCCGGCGAGGGTTCGGGCCTGACCAGCGGGGTACACTAGCCTGGACGGCGATACCACTCCTTTGGTTCGCCGCGCTGTGTCCTTTGGTTGGCCCACCTCGCCGCTTCTCAAGGCGCTGCTCGACGGGGGAGTCCTCGTTGAGCGGCGCCTCTGCATCATCCGGCACCGAACCAGCGTACGCGCTGCACAACGCAGTCGCCTCACAGGCCCGATCTCCAGCGCACCCTCGCACACGTCCTCCCCAGAATGAGTGTCCCTCGGAAAGTTCTTGCATCAGCATTCATATTTGGTTAGAATCTCTGGAGAGGTCCCAGTACATGGGGCTTCGCTGGTGAACCGAGTATCAGTCGGGTTCAGCATCCGCACTCATATCGAAGATCCCCCGGGGGTCGGAGAGGGAGTTATCTGATGGCACGCAAGCGAGTCGGCAACAAGCGCGAGAAGATCATCAACGCCGCGGCGAAGTTCTTCGGGGAGAAGGGGTACCACAACACAACGACCTCCGAGATCGCCGAGGCCGCCGGTGTGGCCGCGGGCACGATCTACATCTACTTCACGAGCAAGGAGGAGCTCATCGTCGCCGTCTTCGAGGAGTTTCTCGGTCGGCACATGGAGCGGCTCCAGGCCGGCGTCGAGGCCGTCGATGGTCCGATCGCCAGGATACGCAGACTCATGACGCTCGGGCTTGAGCTCATGGAGAGCAACCCGGAGAGCGCGAAGATCTTCCTCTCGCAGCTTCGTCAGAGCACGACGATGATCAAAACCGTGGCGAAGCGCAGCAGCCGGGCCTACAAGGACATCATCGAAGCGGTGCTCGCCGACGGCGTGGCGAAGGGCGTCTTCCGTGAGATGAACACGGCCCACGTCGCGAGCATGCTCTTCGGCGCGTACCAGATGACGGTCCTCGAGTGGGTGGCGAGCGACTGTACGTACCCGCTCGGCGAGAAAGCCAAGGAGCTGTCCGATTTCGTGCTCATCGGCCTGGCCTGCGACGTGCCGAAGGGCGACGCATAGCGCATCCCTCGGCGCGGCGCGCGAACGAACGGCGCGGGCTTCAACGCGAGACACAAGACACGGTCCACACACACCACGGACGCCGCCTTCAGTGGCGGCGTCCGTGGTGATACGCGTGTGAGCGATGCCCTCGCTACGGAGTGAGGGCGCTGCCTTCAGTCGAGGGCACGGCCGCCGGACGAGGATCCGCTGCTACTGTGAGAGGTCCGACCGGATCTCGAGGTTCCGCATGATGTCACCACGCGTGACGATCCCGACCAGTCGTCCATGATCCACCACCGGCAATCTGCCGGACCCGGATGCTGCGAGCTTCCGCATCGCGGCCGGGATCCCATCCGTCGACGCCAGTGTGTTCTCATCTGAGAGCGGTGTCATAACGTCGCCGACGTGCGTCTCCCTCCATCGCTCGCGCGGGATGTGTTTGACGTCCTTGATGCTCACGAGTCCCAGCGTGCTGTCACCCTCGACGACCGGGTAGCAGATGAAGTGATGGTGAAGGAAGTGCTCGTCGACGAGCGCCGTCAGGGTGATGGCGGGGGAGACGGTGACGACATCACGAGTCATCGCGTCTCCGACCGTGGCGCCCCGCAGTGCGCGTCTCATCACGACCTGCCGATAGCTCGCCTCGGCTGCCTGCCTGAGGAAAAGCGCAATGAAGATAAGCCAGAGTCCGGTGACGATCTGTCTCGCGAAGAGGATCGTGACGAGTCCGAGGATGATCATCATCCCGGCGAGCGCCTGTCCGATGATGCTCGCGATGTAGGTTGCCCGCTTGAGACTGCCGGTGACGCGCCAGATGATCGCGCGGAGAACGCGCCCTCCGTCGAGCGGGAGACCGGGGAGGAGATTGAATCCGAGGAGGAACGTGTTCGCGATCGCGAGATAGAGGAACGACAGCTGAGCGGCGGGTCGCCCCGATCGGAGACCCGCGAGGATGACGGCGCCCCAGAACGCCGCGGCGAGGACGGCACTCACGGCCGGACCTGCAAGCGCGACCTTCAGCTCGGTCGCCGGGTCGTCCGGCTCGCGGCTGATCTCGGCGACGCCGCCGAAGAGGAAGAGCGTGATCTTCTTCACGGGAATGCCGTGAAGCACGGCGACAATGCTGTGGGCGAGTTCGTGGACGAGCACGGACGCGAAGAAGAAGAACGCGGTGATCAGCCCCAGCGACACGTACTGGATGAGTGACCGGTCCGGGAGAACGCTCGGGAACCAGCCCATGCTGAGGCTTCCGGCGATCAGCGCGGCGATGAGGAACCAGCTGTAGTCGGCCACGATGCGGATGCCCATGACCGAGAAGAGCGGGAGGCCGCGGTGGCGCAGAAGCCCAGCGAGGCCGCTCGGAACTCGTTGTCTTTCCATGAGTTCCACTATAGACGAGCCCCCCGGTGCGAGCAAGGAGGGCACGGTCGAGCGGGCGTGCAACCCGGCGCCGCGGACTGCGTCAAACACGGTACGCCGCTGCTTCGCGGGTCATGTGCCGTACGCTCCTTGACCCAGCCCCTATGTTGTGATAATATAGATACTTGGAGACTAATACAGTGGGTCGTGCCATCTGAACGGAGGAAGAAGATGCGCAGACTGACCGGTGTGGTCGTGGTCATGCTCGTCATGGTACTGGCGGTCTCGGCGACGGCGAAGATGGAATTGGCGGAGATGACATCGCGCGGAGCGATTCGCGACGCGGCGGACCGTGGCGAGATGGACGAGGCGCAGATGTATCTGATGCTCGCGTACTCGGTCTACGCGCCGGAGAAACTCCCGGCCGACTACCGCGGAGGCACGATCGACAAGTGCGGCGTCCCGGCGATCGAGGCGATCGACGACGCGCTGCCGACACTGCCCGAGGCCGTGGCGAACGAGATCCGCGGTCTGAGGGCCCGCCCCAACTGCACGAACTACGTTGACACAGAGCACTTCCGGATTCACTACGACACATCCGGCACGCACGCGGTTCTCTCGCAGGCGTATCTGGATGCGATCGTCGTGGCGGTCGAGAACGTCTGGGACGTGGAGATCGACGTCCTCGGCTTCCGCGAACCGCCGAGTGACGGCAACGACCCCGACGGTGGTGGCGGCAGCGCCCACTACGACTTCTATCTGCAGAACCTCTCAGGCATCTACGGCTATTGCCAGCCGACGTATTACGCCCCCGGCGGCCCCGCGAACGACGCGACGAGCTTCTGCGTCATCGACAACGACTACGCCGGCTTCGGGTACGCGAATCCTGAGGACCCGATGAAGGTCACGGTCGCACACGAGTTCTGTCACGGCCTTCAGGCGGCGCACGACGTGAACGAGGAACTCTGGTACAAGGAGTGCACCTCGGTCTGGGCCGAGGAGATGGTGTACGACAGCGTCAACGACTACACCCAGTACTGCCAGTCCTTCTTCAGCAGTCTCTGGCGTCCGCTCGAGTACGATGACAACAACGTCCGCATCTATGGTTCGTTCGTCTGGAACATGTTCCTCTCGGAGCGCATCAGCCCGAGCGTTGTCGTGGACAACTGGTGGCAGATGGAGGTCTCGGGTGAGTACACCGCGATGAACGCGGTGCTCATGACCTACGGGACCAGCCTCGAGGAGGAGTTCCACGAGTTCAGCGTCTGGAACTTCTTCACGAACGCGCGGGACGATGGAGCGCACTACGAGGAAGCCGTGTTCCTCCCTCTCGCGACGATGCAGCGGACCTACAGCATGTATCCGATCACCGCCGGCGTTCCTTTCAGCGCGACGCGGCCGGACCACATGGGGACCAACTACATCAGGTTCAACAACCCGGGCAACGGCTGGACCGGTCTCAACCTCACCTTCGACGGGCAGCCGTTGTATGCGCTGCCGTACTGGGTCGACGTCTGTGTCCGCGAGGACCATGTAGGCGTCGGTTACACCAGCCACGTCGGTGAGGTCTCGCTGAACCCGTGGGGCAACGGCGAGATCACTGTTCCCGACTGGGAGACACTGGACTATGCGTGCATGATCGTCACGAACGGCTGCACGACGACGAACGACATGGACTACGCGTTCACCGCTGAGCAGACCGACACGAGTGTTGAGATCGACTCGCCCGTTTTCGCGATGCAGCCGGCAAGTCCGAACCCGTTCGTGGGTCAGACGTCCATCGCCTACACCGTTCCGAACAGCGGCGGCGCTGTCGAGATGACCATCTACGATGTGAACGGTCGTGAGGTCCGGACGCTCGTCAACGAGACGATGAACCCGGGCGACAGGCTCGCGTACTGGGATGGCCTCGACAACTCCGGCGACAAAGTCGGATCGGGCGTCTACTTCGCCCGTCTGAACGTGGACGGCCTGACGGCCTGTGGGAAGCTCGTTGTCCTCAAGTAGTCCCGTGTGAACTGCTGGACCTTAGAGAAGGGGCGGCCTCGTGCCGCCCCTTCTCTTGTGGTACGCTCTGGCTGCTGGTGCGCAGAGGCTGCTGGTGCGCCGGGGCCCGGATGCCGGAAGGGCCGCAGCCGCGGCGATCGTCCGCAGAGCGTGAAACGCATCGGGAGCGCAACGTGAGCGACAAGCTTCAGAACGAGGTCGAGTGGCTCAAGCGGGTACGGTCGGGGTTCCGTTACACGGCAACCGTCCACAGCCAGGTCGGGACGCTCGTCTACCGCGCGCTCCGCGTGCGGGATAGCTACTCGTCGAGATCGCTCAGACTCAGGCACTGGGATACGACCGGCGGTCAGGTCACTCTGACCGACGACGATTACGTAGCCACCATTCCCATCTACGATTTCGGGTTCATCCACAACCTCCATCACATGGCGGACGATGACCCCGAGACCGTTGTTCTCGCGGTCTGGTACCTCGTCGCGCACGAGTGGGGACACTACTATCTTGCAAAGACCGACAAGCGGAATCAGGAACGTGACGCCGATGCGTTCGCGGAACGCGTGATGGTGCGGATCGGATTCAGCGAGGAAGAGGCGGCGGTCGCGGAGGACCAGTACTGGATCGTCTTCAATGATGACAAGCAGAGGTCACCCCGGCGACGGCGAGGGAGGAAGGTGAGGGCGGCCGCGGGGTAGCGATCGGTCACCCGGCGGAGGCTACGACGGGGACGCTCTCAGCAGTAGCGGCTCCCGGTGGTGGGGACTCTCAGCGCGCCCGCAGGAGCTCCGAGGGAGTCACGTATATCCGACCGCGGCGTGTGTTCTCCTCCCCGAGACCCGATGCTTCGGGAGCGCCGAGCACGAGCTCCGGACGGCCGTCGCCGATGATGTCCGCGGGAACGAGCGCGCCAGCTACGGCGTCCCCGGCTGCTCCCGTCATCACAAGGTCCGCCCGTTCCGCGGTACCCCCCTTGGCGCTCATGACCGACCGCAGACTTCCCCAGTACACGTAGACCTCGCCGGAGCGCTTCCGCTCGCCGTTCATTCCGTTGACGAACTGCGCGGTGACGGCGACGTCGTCGAATCCGTCGCCGTTGAGGTCGACAACAAGAGGGGAGAGCCCGAAGATATCCCACATCGATCGACCCTGGAGTGTCACGGCTCTCGCGTGCCGGCTGCCCACGGGTGGTTCGCTCTCAAGTCGGTCCGGGAGCCCGACGGCCCCGGCATCGCAGTCTCCGAACAGGATGAACGCTGAGCCGCGTGCGCTGTAGCGGCCGTCGCTTCGTCCGGCGCCGTGCGCCGAGACCACGGCATCGCTTGCACCGTCTCCGTCGATGTCACCGATCTCGATCCCGAATCCAACGAAAGCTCGCTCGGTCACACCGTGTATATGGACGGTCGCGATCTCGGTGACCGCGATGCTCCTCAGCGGCTCTCCGGAGATCATGTCGTGCGCGGGCACGATGTAGATCGCCCCCGCGTCTTCGATCCGACCCGTGCCGCCACCGTCGTGCCTGGGCGGGTCGAACTGGTGCGCTCCAAGGACGAGTTCGGCGGTGCCGTCCCCGTCGATATCAGCAGCACGGACCGTGCGCAGCGCGTCTCCGGCACCAGAGCCGGCGACTGCGCCGACGGCGATGTCGGCGGCGCGGTGGATCCCCGCTGACATCATCTGCGCTGTCGAGATCGCGTAGACTACACCGGCATTCACACGGGCTCCGTCATCGGCACCCGAAGCCGCGACGAGCAGCTCGGCGCGTCCATCTCCATCGATGTCGCACGACTCGAGACACCCCCCGAAGCCGTCACCGCTCTCGTCGCCCGACATGACGGTTGAGGCATGCGATGAACGAAGCGACGCTGATGTCGCCGGAAGATCGAATACGAACACCTGACCCGTTCGAATCTCGCCTGGGGGAGCTGACTCGGGCGCGCCGACGATGAGTTCGTCATTGCCGTCGTCATCGACATCCATGAAGAGCAGCACGCTGCCGAACCGAGAGGCAGGCACCTCATGCTCGATCCGGATGGCTCTGTCGCCCCAGGACCCGGGTTCACGCGCGGTGAGCTCGTCCGTGCTCAGGATGTAGACCGCACCCGCGTGACCATCGGCGCCGGGGGCGCCGGCGGCCAGCTCGGGGATCCCGTCTCCATCGATGTCGCCGACCGCGAGACTCCAGCCGAGTTCGTCGCCCGGATTGAGTCCGACGAGTTTGTGGATCGCATCGGATGTGAGGTCGATCTCGGACGCCCCGCACGCTGCGACCATCAACACGAGAAGGCATGCAGTCGCGCGGAGCACAGTGCTGGGTCGCGGGTCGATCGTGCCGGAGATCGTGCGTATCATTTTGTGTTCCCTTCGCGGGACGCCGCCGCCCCGGGTGTGTTGCGGATCGTCGGCCGAGTATGCGGGCGAACCGCGGGCGCGTCAAGCCGCGGCCGGTGGGTGCATCGCAACCGGGCTACGGGCTGATCCCGGGTCGCGGTCCGGTCCGCTGGGGCGGGACCGGTTGACAGCCCGTGGGACGCGCGGTAGAGTGCTCCACTCCGGAGGGGGGACACACCCATGCGGCAGACGTACCATCGGGCGACAGAGGGAGTGACGCGGCGCCGCGGTCTCTATTCATGGGCCGCCATCGCCCTGTCCGCCGGGGCGCTCGCGCTCGGCCTCTCGGTTCCCTGCGCCGCCCGGTCCGTCACCCCGTCGGAACCAGACCTGATCGACATCCTCACACGATACAATGCCCTGATCGTGCGCGAGCGCGCGATCGTGGAGAGTCTGCGCGTCGAACAGACGATGATCGAGCCGCAGGACGACGGTTCGACGAGGACGTCGGAGGCCGTCCTCGTCTACACTCCCGCTGACGGGATGGAGCGCCGCGAGGTCTTCTCCGAGATCACCCACCCCGCCGGGGACTACACGCTCGACAGCCTCATAGGACCCGAGTTGAGGCCTGACGAGTACGACATCCGGTACGCAGGGAGGGACTCGATCGCCGGTGAGGAGACGTACCACCTCAACGTGACTGCGACCGTCAGGGACCGCCGCCATTTCGACGGTGATGTCTGGATCTCCACGGACGGTTTCGCGCCCGTGCGCATCACAGGAAAGGTCGCCGACCCGCCGTTCCCCGTGGTCCTCATCACGCTCGACAAGAGTTTCGAGACCGGACCAGAGGGGCTGCGTCTGCTCCGTCGCCACTCGGGCGAGGTCGAGGTCAATCTGCTTCTCGGCACGAGGTGCGGTCTCAGACACATCTTCTACGACGACTACTATGTCAGCACGCGCGATGTGGATTAGCGAACGCCGGACACTTTTTGGTTGACAGCTATCCACCTCTTCCTGTAAATGTCCGTCATGGCACAACTCAGGGGTCGCGGCTGACCATTCCTGGGCGCCCCGAGAGGGGCGAGGGGCCGTCTCCGGACGGCTCCCCTTCCATGACAGGAGGAACACGGACACACTCCGTCCGTTTCCTCCTGTTCCTGTTTGCGGGTCCGCCCGACGCAGTGCACCGGCTTGACACCCGTTACAGTCGGTGCTTCACTGGAGTGGAGCCCACCAGCTGATTCCGCGCGCCCGGCGCAGACCGGCGCACCCTGCATCGCACACCAGGCAGGAGAGAGTCATCATGCTCGGCAATACGCTCCGTTGGACGGGGGTTGCGGCCACAGCCGCTCTCGTCGTGTTCGCATGCGCGGCCGACGCCGGCCAGGTCAGCGAGATCTGGCAGTACCCCGTCGGCGATCACATCCGCTGTGTCCATCCCATTGAGGATATGGATGGAGACGGCTTCCCGGACATCCTCGTCGAGATCGACCACACCGGACTCGCGAGCGGTCACTTCAAGCTGCTCTCCGGCCTCGATGGCGACGAGGTCTGGGGCGTATCGCCTCCGGGCGGGGTGAGCGGCGGCTGTGGCTACGGGGACATGTGTGTGAACGTCTGCCCCGACCTCAACGGGGACGGGAAGCAGGAGGCTCTGCTCGGGACGGCGTGGGGCGGACGGACCGCGTACGCGATCCTCGCCGACGAGGGTGGCGCGACGTTCTGGAGCTACGACACCTACAACGACGACCCGCCATCCGGATGGGTCTACGCACTCGACTGGATCCCCGATGTGACCGGTGACGGCATCCCCGAGATCGTCTTCGGGTGCGGGAGCGACAACAACAACGCGTACTGCATCGACGGCGCTGCCGGGACGATGGTCTGGAAGTTCCAGGCGCCGGACGCCGTCGAGAGCGTCGCGACGATCGGCGACGTCAACGGCAACGGGACGTACGACGTGCTGGTCGGAACCGGTGATGCATACGGTGACTACACCTACTGCGTCGACGGCGGCTCGACCGGTATAGCCGGGTACATGTGGCGGTATCTCGTCAACGACACGAGCTACAGCGTCGCCGGGATCAAGGACGTCAACGACGACGGCGTTCCGGACGCGCTGATCGGCGTGTGGGATATGACCAACAGCGTCATCTGCGTCAGTGGTGCGGACGGGAGCCACGTGTGGACACACCCCGTCGGCGATTACGTCATGCGCGTCATGCCGATCAGAGACCTCAACGATGACGGCGAGATGGACGTGCTCGTGGCGTCATGGGACAACGCGATCATCTGTCTCGACGGGCGGACCGGAAACGAGCTGTGGAACGTGCCGACCGGCTCGACCAACGGCGGCGACGTGTGGACAATCTGGCCGATGGAGGACGTGGACTCCGACGGGTACGACGATGTCGTGGCGGGTTCGTTCGACCTGAACGTCTACGGTGTGAGCGGGCACACGGGAGATCTGCTCTGGAACTACCCGGTGGGGAACCGTGTCTACACAGTGCGCGGTGTCACCGATCTCAACGGCGACGGGACGGGGGACGCCGTCGCGGGGACGCAGTACATGAGCGGCGGCGGGACCGTCTTCTGTCTTGATGCGGACGGCGACGGCACGGCCGTGCCTCCAATGGGGGACGTCGCAGCGGTGATCGATGATGGTGTGGTGCTGCTGCAGTGGTCGGTCTACGAAGAGGCGAATCTCCTCGGGTTCCACGTGTACCGCCAGGAACTCGAGGAGCGGGCCTCCGGTGATGCGTTCGTCGAGTCGCTCGTCGCGCGCGGCGTCACCGACACGCGTTCGATACTGGCCGCCCGAGCCGGTGAGAACGCGACCGGGTTTTCGTCCGGCGCTGACGTGGCGCGAGCGGATCTCGCCCGGGACGGCGACGCACCCGCCGGGTTCGAGAGGCTCAATGACGCGCTGCTGCCGGTGTCGGAGTACCGCGACAGCGCGGTCCGGCCGGGGGCGCGCTACGCCTACATGGTCGCGGGTGTGCGAGCGGACGGCGCCCCGGTGTTCGCCGGTCCCGTCGAGATCGTCGCGGACATCGGCGAAGCCGCGCTTCGGCTTGGCGCTCCGTCGCGGAACCCGACGACACAGGGGGCCACGCTTGCTTTCGTCGCTGTCGATGAGCGTTCGTGTTCGGCGGCCCGCGCGTCGCTCTACGACGTGTCGGGCCGTCTGGTTCGCGCGCTGCCGGTCACGAGCGAGGGAGTCCGCGGTCTCGTCACGTGGAACGGTCTTGGCGCCGGTGACCGGGTGCTCCCGAGCGGCGTCTACTTCGTGAGGGTGACCGATGGCGTGTCGGAGGCCGGTCGGAAGGTCGTGCTCGTGAGGTAACATCGCAGGCGACGGGCCGGCTCGAGCTGATACAGGAACGCCCCACCCGATGGGTGGGGCGTTCGCATTGCCGCTGGTGGCTCGGTGTTCGGGTCGGTTGTGAACCCGTTATCGGTAGAGCAATTTGATGACCGACCACGACGCAGACTCGACCGGCTGACCCTCGCAATCGCCCGGGGGTGCAGGCCGGCCGATCCCTCCGTGCCAGAGCACGCAGTAGATGTGCGTGCCGTCGTTGCAGTCGACGACCCACCTGGGATAGTCGGGGTGGTCACCGATGGTGATCGCACCCTCGCCGCCGGCGTAGTCGAATGTCACGCGTGCGATCGGGTACGGGTACGCCGATGGATCAATGCACTCCGTGGATGTCAGAGTGATGCCGGACGCCCAGTCGCCGACCATCGCGCCGCCAGGGAGCAGGCTCTCAACGACCGGTTCGTCCATCATGATCCCGGGCGTCACGGAGATCTTGAACGACACGGTCATGAAGTCGACGTAGCTGCCGAGCATGTCGAGCATGATGAAGGCCTCGACCGACTCGAACGGCTCCGGGTCGATCTGCGAGACATAGTTCCCTGGGTCGAAGTCGACGTATACGGCATCGTACGCCACGGGGTTCGCGCATGCCGTGCCGGCGCCGACGAGAGCAACCAACAGAACAATCGTAGCATTACGCATCATGGCCACCTCCTTCTTTGATGGAGCACCGACCACCAGTCACTATTGTACCATGAATCAGATGATGGCGCACGAAGCGATCACGCACCGGTGGTCGGGTGTATCGGCGCCATTCCGCCGCACCCGTTCGCGCCCGGGCACCCGCGTTGACAGGAGCCCCGTTTCATCGCTAGAATGCCGGTGGAGTCTCGCTCTCGCGACCGCGCAGCATCTCGCCGCGGTCGCGTCCCTGTACGATACGGAGAAACGATGGGCAGCATCAGGGGATTCCTGACTCGTCTTGCCAAGTATCGCTGGACCGTGCTCATCGGCCTGGCGACGCTTCTCGTGGTCGACGGGATGCAGCTCGTCATTCCCCGGATCATCAAGTGGGCCGTCGATGACCTCACGAGCGGGGCCGCCCGGTCGGACGACCTGGTGCGCTACGGACTCATCATCGGCGGGCTCGCCGCCGGCATCGCGGTCTTCCGGTTCGCGTGGCGCTACTTCATCATCGGCACCTCCCGGCGCATCGAGGAGGACATCCGGAACGACATCTTCCAGCATCTTCAGGTCCTGTCCCCGAGATACTACTCGGAGAACAAGACCGGCGATCTGATGGCGCACGCCACCAACGACCTCAATGCCGTCCGTATGGCGTGCGGGATCGGTATCGTGGCGATGACGGATGCGGTCCTGCTCGGTCTGGCTACGATCGGGTTCATGCTCGCGCTCAACGTCAAGCTGACGCTTCTCGCCCTCATCCCGATGCCGGTCATCGCGCTGTTCACACTCCGTGCGGGGAAGATGCTTCATCAGCGGTTCGAACTCGTTCAGGAGACGTTCTCCGATCTCACGGAACGCGTCCGCGAGAGCATCGCCGGCATCCGCGTCGTGAAGGCGTACGTGCAGGAGGACCACGAGTTCAGCCGCCTGAGTGCCGTCGGCAAGGAGTACATCCAGAAGAACATCCGGCTTGTGCGTGTATGGGGAGCGTTCTTCCCGTTCATCATGCTCCTCTCGAGCATGAGCGCCGTCATCGTCATCTTCGTCGGTGGTCGGCAGGTCATGATGGGCGACATCTCGACGGGCGATCTCGTCGCGTTCACGAGCTATCTCGGCATTCTCACGTGGCCGATGATGGCGATGGGGTGGGTCGTCAACGTGATGCAGCGCGGCGCAGCGTCGATGGGACGGATCAACCGGATCCTCGACGCCCAACCGGAGATCTCGGATGTCGAGGGAGCCGTTGAGCTGACGGACGTGCGAGGCGAGATCGATTTCTCCAACGTGACGTTCCGGTACGAGGCGGACCTCGAGCCGGCGCTCGCAGATGTGAGCTTCCACGTTCCGGCGGGGACGTGGCTCGGCGTGATCGGCAGGACCGGCTCGGGGAAGAGCACGGTCTGCAACCTCCTGCTTCGGCTCTTCGAGACCACGGATGGCACCGTGAGCCTGGACGGTCGTGACGTACGGACGACGACGCTGGCGTCCCTTCGCGGCTCGTTCGGATACGTCCCGCAGGACACATTCCTGTTCTCGGACACCATTCGTGAGAACGTCCGGTTCGGGTGGCCCGATGCCACCGACGAGGACGTTCGGAGTGCGCTCGAGGTCGCCGGCATCGCCGCGGAGATCGATGAGTTCCCGGAGGCGATGGACACGCTCGTCGGGGAGCGCGGTGTGACGCTCTCGGGCGGACAGAAACAGCGGATCGCGATCGCGCGCGCCATTCTCGGGAAGCCCTCCGTGATCATTCTCGACGACTCGCTCTCCTCGGTCGACACCGCAACAGAGGAGCGCATCCAGGAGCACCTCCGCGAGGAGCTCTCGGGACGCACCAGCATCATCGTCTCGCACCGCATCTCATCGATCCGCGATTGCGACCAGATCATCGTTCTCGACGAGGGGCGGGTCGTGGAGCGTGGCCGTCACGACGAGCTCGTGGCACTAGGCGGGCTCTACGCCGACATCTACACGCGTCAGCTTCTCGAGGAGGAGCTGGACGATGGCGAGGACACGCAGGGAGGCTCCGCGTGACGCACGACTACCATGAGGACGAGATCCTGGGGAAGGCCTACGACTCGCGGCTGGTGCGCCGGCTGCTGACGTTCGTGCGTCCCTACACCGGTCTCATCGTCGTGGCCGTCCTCATGCTCGTGGCCGTGGCGGGCTTCGAGATCGCGCTGCCCTATCTGACGCGCGCGGCGATCGATGATCATATCGTCGCGACGTCACGTCTCATCATCGCGGGGGAGACGGGCGCCGACTTCGTCGAGGCGCATCGCGATGGGCTGCTCCCCGTCGACAACGCTCCCGGGACGTTCTTCGCGCGGACGAAGACGCTCTCGGGCTATGACCCGCGCGAGGTCGCTCTCGCCTCCGAACGCGGCGTGATCAAGGAGGGCTTCTACTACCTCGCCGACCGGGAGCGCGCGGTCAGGGCGGGGCTTCCGGTCGAGGATCTTCTCGGTGCGGGTGCGCTCGTGGCCGTGCCCACGGACGGGCTCACGGGTCTCTCGCCGGAGCAGGTCACCATCCTGCGCGAGGACGATATGCGGGGCGTGGCTCGCATCGCGCTTCTCATCATCGGCATGCTCGTGCTCTCGTTCGTCTTCACGCTGCTCCAGATCAACATGATGGAGTTGACCTCGCAGCGTGTGATGTACGACATCCGTATGCGGGTGCTCGGTCACCTTCAGAAGCTGTCCCTCTCCTTCTTCGATAAGAACCCGGTCGGACGCCTCGTGACCAGGGCCACGAACGACGTCCAGATCCTGCACGAGATGTTCACCTCGATCGTCATCACGCTGCTGCGCGACCTGTTCGTTCTCGTCGGCGTGGTGATCGTCCTGCTCCGGCTGAACTGGCGGCTCGCGCTGGTGAGCTTCGTGGTGCTTCCGTTCATGGCGTGGGTGACGGCGCGATTCAGCGTGATGATCCGCGACGCGTTCCGCGAGGTGCGAGTCAAGGTCGCGAGGATCAACGCATCGCTCCAGGAGAACATCAGCGGGATGAGAGTGACGCAGATCTTCCGCCGCGAGGAGGAGAGCTGTCGCCGGTTCGCCGGGATCAACCACGAAAACTTCCTCGCGGCGATGAAGCAGGTGAGGACATTCGCGATGTTCATGCCGGTGATGGAACTCGCCAGCGCGATCGCGATCGGACTGGTTATCTGGTACGGCGGCGGGAAGGTCATCAGGAGCACGTTGTCGCTCGGGACGCTCGTCGCGTTTCTGTCATATGTCCAGATGTTCTTCCGCCCGCTCCGGAATCTCGCACAGCAGTACGGCACGATGCAGCAGGCGATGGCGTCGTCCGAACGGCTGTTTCTTCTGCTCGACAACGACCAGATCATCCCCGGTTCGGAGGATCCGGTCGTGCTCGAGGAGATCGAGGGCCGCATCGTGTTCGACGATGTCTGCTTCTCCTACGTCGAGGGCGAGCCCGTGCTCCGCAACGTCTCGTTCACCGTTGAGCCGGGAGAGACCGTGGCCATCGTCGGGGCGACGGGCGCAGGCAAGACGTCGATCATCAGTCTCATCGAGCGGTTCTATGATATCCAGGAGGGGAGCATCACGCTCGACGGCGTGGACATCCGGGAGTTGTCGAAGCCGGCGCTCCGTTCGCACATCGGTCTGGTGATGCAGGATGTCTTCGTCTTCGCTGGTGACATCAAGGGCAACATCCGGCTGGGGAACGACTCGGTCGGCGAGAAGCGGCTCAGAGAGGTGGCGCGCCACGTCAACGCGGACCGGTTCATCGAGCGGCTGCCCGACGGGTTCGACGAGGAGGTCCGCGAGCGCGGCGCCACGCTTTCAACCGGACAGCGCCAGCTCCTCGCGTTCGCCAGGGCGCTCGCGTTCGATCCCAGGATCCTCATCCTGGACGAGGCCACATCCAACATCGACACGGAGACCGAGGCGCTCATCCAGGATGCGCTTGTCCGACTGATGGAGGGACGCACGTCGATCGTCATCGCGCACCGTCTCTCGACGATCCAGCACGCCGACAAGATCATCGTCATGCACAGAGGCCGTATCCGAAAGGTCGGCACACACCAGGAGCTGCTCGCGAAGCGCGGGTACTACCACACGCTCTACCAGCTTCAGTACGCGCAGTAACGGGGGCAAGGCCATGTCATACGCACTAGTCGAGCAGTCAGGGGCCGAGCGCGTCGTGCACGTGCTTCGCGACGGCGTCCAGATCGTCGGCCGGTCGTCCGAGTCGGACATCCAGCTGGGACACTCATCCGTCTCGCGGCGTCATGCGCAGATCACCGTCGAGGGGACGCGGGTTGCGGTCGCCGATCTCGGGAGCAGGAACGGGACGTTCGTCGACGGGGAGGCCGTCAGCGGAGAGGCGGAGATCTCGCCGGATGTCGAGGTCGCATTCGCCGGCGTGAAGATGACGCTCGTCGACCGCGAGGCGTCGAGAACCGGCAGCGCGGAGCTGGACGCGTCGGCTGTCGTGAGCGCCATCATGGACCCGTCCGACCTCAAGACGCCGGGGCAGGGCCACGGTACAGGCTCGAGCCTCTTTCGCGTGCTCGCCGACGCGGGTGCGTTCCTCGTGTCGGAGCGACCGATCGAGGGTATCTACGAGGACGTTCTTGATCTTGTCGAGCGGGCCGTCGCCTGCGACCGTGCCGTTCTGCTCGTTCGCGAGGACGGAGGAGAGCCCGTCGTCAAGGCATCGCGTGTCAAGGCGCACGCGGACAGTGACAGGCTGGTTCTCAGCAGCACGATGGTGCAGCGCGTGCTGGACGAGGGTGTTGCGCTTCTCACGACCGACGCGCAGAGCGACCCCCGGTTCGAGGGGAAGGAGAGCGTTGTCGCGCAGGGTATCAAGGCGGCGATGGCCGTTCCGCTCCACGACAACGAGCGCGTCATCGGGCTGCTCTATGCGGATACGACCGATCCCGCGTCGTGGTACAACGACGACGAGCTGCGTGCGTTCACCTCGCTGGCGAATCTCATCGCCGTCAAGATCACACAGGCGCGGCTCGCCGCAGCCGAGCAGGAACGCCAGCGCCTCGAGCGTGAGCTCTCGACCGCGCGCGATATCCTCTCGAACATCCTGCCCCCCGAACTGCCGGCCGCCGAAGGCTACGAGTTCTGCGTCTATCACGAGTCCTGCTTCGAAGTCGGCGGCGATCTCTACGATGTGAAGCACTTCGATGACGGCAGGACACTCATCTTCGTGGGGGACGTCGCCGGCAAGGGGCTGGGTGCAGCGCTCCTGGTATCGAGCATCGTCCCGATGACACATGCGCTTCTCGAGGGCGAGACGGAGCTCGTCGACGCGGTCGATCGCCTCAACCGTCAGGTCTTTCGGACCACCGACGCCGTCAGGTACGCCACGCTGTTCGTTGGGACGCTCGATCGCGCAACCGGGCGTCTCGTCTACGTCAACGCGGGACACAATCCGCCCTATCTCGTCTCGCCGGACGGCACGGTGGATGAGGTGCCGGCGACCGCCATGCCGGTCGGTATGCTCGAGATGGCTTCGTTCAGCGCGGGGGAGGTGACGCTCGAGCCGGGCGCGGTGCTCGCGGCGTTCAGCGACGGCGTGACCGAGGCCGAGGATGCCGACGGGAGCTTCTACGACGAGGAGCGGCTGCTCGCATCGCTCGACCGGGTTCGCGAGAGCTGCGCGGACGGAATCGTGTCGGGCGTGCTCGATGACGTGAGATCGTTCGTGGGTGAGCACGCTCAGTCGGACGATGTCACGCTGCTGGTCGTTCGCAGACTGCCCGCGTAGCCGCGCGCCGCGTGGGCGCCGGCCGCGCGCTGTGTGGGCGCTGCCCCGCCTCTCCGCCGACACGCAGCTGATCGAAAGCCGCTGCCGCAGCTACCCGCTCGTGGCGGCGGCTCTCGTCTCTCTCACCAGGTGTCTGTGATTCCAGACGGCCGCACCGATGATGAGCGCGATCCCCGCCAGGCTCAGCACATCCGGAATCTCTCCCCACAGCATCAGAGCGAAGATCCCTGCGAACACGACGTGACCGTAGTTGTAGATCGACAGACGCGACGCCTCCGCCTGGTGGTAGGCGTATGTCAGCGCGAACTGGCCGGTCGTCGCGAAGATGCCGGCCCCGAGGAGCGCAAGCCACTGTGCCGGGTCGGGCCGGATGTAGCCGAGCGCCGTCGGCACGGCGGACGCGGCCACCGAGACGAGCGAGAACCAGAAGACGATCGTGTAGGGAGGGAGCTTTCCTCGGAGCGAGCGAACGACCGTGTATGCCGCCCCGGAGCACATCGCGGAGACGATGCCCCCGACAGCGGCGAGCGCGTGGTAGTCGAACTGGGGTTTAAGCACCAGCAGCGCGCCGGCGAACGCGAGGAGAAGCGCGGGAATGAGGTGTTTCGCCAGGCGTTCCTTGAGGAAGACCACCGCGAAGATCGTCACGAAGAACGGCGACAGCTTGTTGAGGATCGTTGCGTCGGCGAGATTGAGATGCGCGATCGCGAAGAAGTAGAGCGTCATCGCTGCGGTCCCGAAGAAGCCGCGGAGGACGAGCAGTGGTATCAGACGTCCCTGTGCGAACGGGTTCTCCCGATAGCGCATCGCGACGGCACCCATGGCGATGAGCGATACGAGGCTCCGAAAGAAGACCTTCTCAAAGACAGGCATGTCTCCCGCGAGCCTCACCGACACGCCGACCATCGAGAACGAGAGCGATGCGAGGATGATCGCGACCACGGCGCGTCCGGCGTTGTCCGTCGTCACCGGGGCGTGGCCGATGTGGACCCCGCGCCTCATCGCGGCCTCTCCCGTTCCTGCCCGCCGAATATCCGACCGACCCGGCGCATCCATGCGTCGAGCTGGTCGGGCGACGAGGGGTACTGCCGATAGAGACGGTGGACGGCGGCGGCCTGGCGCGACGCGGAAAGAAGGCCGGTCACCAGCGCCGGCCGTCGGGCGGCGCGGCCCACGATCGAGACCAGGTGCCGCATGAACCGGCCGGGTGATGATCCGTAGAGCTCTCGGTAGGCTGTTCCCGCCCGCCCCAGCTCCTCCGCGAGGAACGAGAGGTCGTCACGTGAGAGCGACGACATGAGGCGTCGGAGGATCTCCTGAACCGCGTGGGGAGCGCCTATGGTCCGCATCGTCTCGCTGGCGTAGGGCCAGAGTTCATGGACGCCGGCGTCTCGCTTGAGAGCCGCGCGCCCGCCGATCCTCCCGGCCAGCGCTCCGGCGATGATCGAGGGTGCGATGCCGCCGCCGTGGAGCGGATTGGCGTGACACGCTGCGTCTCCTACCGTGAGGAATCCCGGGCCGATGACGCCGGCAAGCGGCCGTCTGAGCGGGAGCATCCCGGTTCCCGAGCGAAGCGGTGGAAGGGCGCGGACATCGTCCCACTTCTCGATCAGACCCGCCAGGTGCGAACGCACGGGACGGTCGACTCGAGCGAGCGAGCCTCCCAGACCGATGTTGACCATGCGGACGCCGACCGGGAAGAGCCACCCGTATCCGTCCTCGGCACCCTCGGGAGAGACGTGGACGCGGACCCAATCGGGGCGCTCGAGCTCCGTCGCGAGCGGCACGAGCGCGTAGTGTCCGATGCCGACCTCGGCTCTCAGCGGCGTGTCGACGTGTGTGGGTCCCCCGTGCCGAGTGAGAACCGACCGATAGCCGGATGCGTCGATGACGACGCGGATCGCCACATCACGTTCACGGTCTTCGGCGTCGCGGAGGCGGATGACTTGTCCGTCGCGATCGGCCCAGCCGACGCAGGTCGTGTTCTGCCGAAACTCAGCGCCGGCATCGATCGCGTCCGCGAGCAAACGCTGTCCGAAGACGGCGCGATTGATGATGACGCCGGGCTCCGCCAGGTCGACGGACCGTCCGCCGGGGGAACCGAGCGTTCCACCGGCGATCGTGGATGCGATCTCGGCTCCGTTCGGGGGATCGATGAATTCGGCTACGGTTGCCACACCGTCGTTCGACAGTGCGCCTCCGCACGCTTTGGTTCCGATCCCGTCACCCGGCCGTGTGTCGACGATGAGGGTGGATACGCCGGCGCGGGCGGCCCAGAGGGCGGCCGCGCATCCGCCGGTCCCGGCCCCGACGACGAGCACATCGCGTATGTCCTTTTCTCTTGATGACATAGAGGCTCGAAGCTTACCAGCGGCCCGTGCCGGGGTCAACGGGGGCGGGCGGAAGTGGTTGCGGGGTGGCGGCATAGGCGCAGTGGTGTGCGCTCGCTGAGGGGCTCCGTTCGTCCGCTCGACGACTGTATCGAGAAGGAAATCGCGGGCGGTCGGGAGGCATCAGAAGACAGGGGAGGTGCGCCACGATGGCGCGCTCTCAGGAGGCACTATTGAAACAGGGCACAAATCATGCTATAATACAGTCTGTCAAGAATTTAGCGACCGATTGCCCCCGCGAGCGGTAGACGGGGGCGTGTACCCCATGACGTCGCTGTACCGGTGCGCAGTACTGCGCCCGGCGAGCGGCGTCGGTGAGGAGTGTGAATCGCATGCGCAGAACGAACAGGCCAGCGAGCACAGCGTTCGTCGCTCTTCTCGTGCTTCTGACGTTGGCTCTCCCGTTCGTCGCCTCTGCTGAGGTCGACCGGGAGGTGTCACCGGAGGAGCAGGCGAGGATCGACGCGATCAACGACCGCATCACGAATATGGGCTATCACTGGATCGCGGGTCCGACCAACGTGTCGAATCTCACACCCGAGCAGAAAGCCCGGCGTCTCGGCGGCGAGATGTCGCCGGAGGTCATGGCCGAGTTCGACGCGATGGTGCCGGATCCGGAGATCATGCGCATGTCGTTCCGCTCGAGCTTCGACTGGCGCGACTTCGGCGGCACGACGCCGGCGAAGGACCAGGCGGACTGCGGCTCGTGCTGGGCATTTGCCGCGGTCAGTGCAACTGAGGCCCACGTCCGGCTGGCGGAGGGCGTCATCGTCGACTGCTCGGAGCAGCAGATCATCGACTGCAATGGACAGGGATCCGATTGTGACGGCGGTCAGTCGGGCGACGCGTACAGCGTCATCCGGAGCCCCGGCGCCGTGAGCGAGAGTGATATTCCGTATCTCGCTCTCGACGGCCAGAGCTGTCGCCAGCGGCGCTATGACAAGGTCGCCATTATCGATGGGGCCGCCAACGTCTCGAACAACGTAGCAACGCTCAAGTACTACCTTGAGACCTACGGCCCGCTGTCCGTCGGCATGTGCGTTTACGACGACTTCTACAACTACACCGGTGGCTGCTATGAGCACCCGGGAACCGACTGGACGAACCACGTCGTGATGCTCGCGGGTTGGGACGATTCGATGTGCGGGGGGGAGGGCGCGTGGCTCTGCAAGAACAGCTGGGGCACTGACTTCGGCGACGGCGGGTTCTTCTGGATCAAATACGGCACCTGCCGCATCGGTTCGGGCGCCATGTATCCGGTCAACGCCCACATTCCGAAGACGGTCCTCGTGCCGGATGAGTACACCTCTATCCAGAGCGCCATCGACAACTCGAACCGCGGTGACATCATCAGGATCGCGGAGGGTACATACAACGAGTCGATCGATCTCGGGGACTACCGGTCTCTCATCGGTGGATACGATCCGACCTTCACGTACCGCGACCCGGAAGCCTACCCGGTCATCATCAACGCGGGTGGAGCCGATCACGGCATCTACGTCGAGAACAGCGACAACATTCTTATCGACGGCGTCAAGGTGACCGGAGCCACGTCTACCTACTCCGGCATCTACATCAAGGCCACGACAGCCACGATCCAGAACGTCGAGGTCTACGGGTGCTGGCGCGGACTCACGGCGACGTACGGCAGCCAGGGTCCTGAGGGCGATCTGATCGTCGAGCTTTCGAGCTTCCACGACAACTCGGCGGCCGGCATCTTCTTCAACGATGTCCCGAACGCCAACGCCCGACTCTACTACGTCGCGTCGTACGACAACGGCGCCGCGGGTATCTACTCGTACTCGTCGCAGACCTCGATCGAGAGCTGCACGTTCGCGGGCAACGGTCTCGAGGGTGGTATTGACATGAGGTCCTCGACCGGCAACATGATCAAGAACAGCATCATTGCTTCGAACGCCGGTTATGGCATCACGTGTACGACCGCCACCCCCGACATCTCCTACAACGACGTGTGGGACAATTCGGTCGGCGACTACAACGGCTGCTCGGCGGGAATCGGTGACATCTCGGTGGACCCGATCTTCTGTGATGATACCGGCGGCGTCTACTCGGTCCATGCGACGTCGCCGACACTCACGCAGGGCTTCGGTGGCGGGCCGATGGGCGCTCTCGGTATCGGCTGTCCCGAGGGTCCGCAGAATCTGACGATCGCCCAGAACGGCGCTTCGCTCGAACTGACCTGGGAAGAGCCGCCGGCGTCGAGGGCGACGGTCGACTACTACGTCGTCTATCGAGACACGGTTGCCATCCCTACGCAGGAGATCGCGATCGTCGACGCTCCGGCGACGACATTCGCAGACATCACGATCCCGGCCTGTGAGCTTAGCTACTATCGCGTCTCCGCGGTCGATGACGGCGGTCTCGAAGGCGCTCCGTCGAACAAGGTGTTCGGCGAACTCTGCTACGCGGGACCGACCTCACTCGTCGCCACGTTCAACGAGGGCGCGAACGAACTCTCGTGGTCGGCAGGATCGGGTCCGATCGACAGCTACATCATCAGCCGCGGCAACGTGTTCGTGGAGCCCGAGTCGCTCGCCGTCGTATCGAGCGTCGAGACGGACTTCATCGATGTCGCGACGGCGAGCTGTCCGCGGGACAACTACATCTATGAGATCGTCCCCGTCTACGACACGGGCTGGCGCGGCCAGGCGTCTGCCCAGGAGATGGTGGATCCGGCGCCGGCGCCGCCCGACGGCATCACGCTCGAGTGGGTTGTCGACGACATCGTGCTGAACTGGGACTGGAACTGCGAGAGCGATTTCCGTCGCTACTGGGTCTACCGCGATACGATACCGTTCTCCGACCCGATTGATGCGGACCGTCTCGTTGGCTTCACGCCGGACACGACGCACGTCGACACCGACATGAATCACAATAAGACCTGGTTCTACCGCGTCGCAGCGAGCGACGCCGAGTCTCAGAAGAGCGTCTACTCCGAGATGCTGTGGCTCGGGATGGGCCAGACCCTCGCGGTGCCTTCGCCGTACGCGACCATCCAGGCGGCCATCGACGCGGCGACCGCGATCGACACGGTCATGGTATCGGCCGGTACGTACAATGAGAACATTACGCTCAAGGACGGCGTTCTTGTGATGAGCGAGGACGGCGCGGCGACGACGACCATCCAGGCGTCGAGCGGCAACGTCGTGAACTCCACAGGTCTGGGCGACCTGACGCTTCTGAAGGGGTTCACCATCGACGGTCTGGGGTCGGCGCAGAACGGTATGAACGTACTGGGTTCGCTCGTCCGAGTGCAGGACTGTATCATCACGGGGTGCAACAGCGGCATGAGCCTCACCTTCGGGGCGAAGCCGACAGTGAGCGGGACGACGTTCGAGCAGTGTCAGTACGGAGCATCGGTAGCGGACTCGTCGGCGCCGTTCTTCTCAGGCTGTACGTTCAGCGACAACTCGATCGCCGGTGTGAACAACCAGAGCATCCCGGGCCCGCAGATCGGCCGGACGCTGGCCGACGCGTGCGACTTCGCGAACAACACGTACTTCCATGTGTTCAATATCGCGGAGGTCGAGCTGGATGCCGAGTACAACTACTGGGGCGACACGTGCGTCGAGGAGGGCTGGTTCTTCGGACTCGTAGACTACATTCCGTGGACCGACGCGTCCCACACCGAGGTGTACACCGAGTGCTCGAACAGCGTCGAAGACGGCGCACCCGGGAAGGCGTTCGTGACTCACAACTTCCCCAACCCGTTCAACCCGTCGACGGCTATCAGCTACGCCATCCGCCGGCCGGGTCCGGTCGTGCTCTCGATCTACGACCTCCGCGGGCGAAAGGTGCGGAGTCTCGTCAACGAGCAGCAGAGCGCCGGTACATACACCGTCGTATGGCAGGGACGGGATGATGAGGGCAGACAGCTCGGTTCGGGCGTCTACTTCTACCGCATCGACGCGCCGGGTGTCTCCGAGCGTCGCAAGATGGTGATGCTCAAGTAGCACACGTCACATCACGGACCATCCGAGGGGGTCGGGCATTCGCCTGACCCCCTCTTCGTGTGCCGGACGCTCGCCAGGCTCCCCTTGCGGGCGCGCTGCGCCCTGGATACGCCGGTGCGCGGAATGGCTGTCCGTCCACATGATACTGATTGAAAATCATTGACGAATCGCTGTGAATTGGGTATTATCATGCCGTTGCCACCATTCCGTTTTCCGGAGAGAGACAGGATACCGGGTACCGCGGACGACGCCAACCGGCGGAGAAGCGGCGCCGTGCGTCTGCGTGTCTCGCGCGGACGACAACCATGGAGGAGCCACCGATGCGCAACTGCTATCTGTTGTTGATCGTACTCGCCGTCCTCGCCGCAGTCAGCAGCGGGGCCTCGGCGCAGTTCGTCACCTACGACCTGTTCTGGGCGGATCTCAACAACGGGGACATCTGGGCCTACCCCGATACCGTCGGAGCCGTCATCAGTCCATCCTCGTCGTTCAGCTCCGTCACATCGCTCGGTGTGACGCAGGGCGGCGACCTGCTCATTGGTCAGATGTTCGACGGGATCAAAAGCCTTGATGTGGGTGACTCCACCGTAGAGATCATCGACCCGTATGCGTACAACGTCGGAGAGATCTGCGAGGACGGCGAGACGGGAGACATCTTCTGGATCTCCGGAAGCGGGTACTACGATCTCTACGTCCTCCCCGACGGCGGGACCATGAGCCAGATGTCATACTCGTTCAGCGACCAGCCGCTCGACATCGATGTCATACCGTACGGTCCGCACGCCGGTAACCTGCTGGTGCTCCTCGACTCGTACGGCGTGGACCCGAAACTCATCGAAATGGAGCGCAACGGGCAGTACCAGTTCTCCATCATCGATACGGTCGGGACGATGTCGGAAGGGTCGCCACAGGCCTTCTCGTTCATGCCGGACGGTTCGATCATCGTCGTGGACGAGACCGACGGCATGACGCTGTACGACATCGACGACGGTTACATCGGCCAGCTCGGCAGCTTCCAGGCTCCCGGCCTCGCGGACATCTCGGTCGGCGCCGACGGGACGGTCTACGTGTACGATTCGAACCTCAATTACGTGCTCAGGTTTGATCAGGCGGGGAACGTGATATCCCCGATGCTCTCCGGGCCGGTGATGGGTGGAGCCATCGAGGCGGTCGGGTTCACACCGACGCCACCGGGTTCGAATGTCCCGGTGAATCCGATGCAGAACGTCGACATCCTGTTCGAGGAGGTCACCAATGGCGGATACACCTCCGCCAGTGCGTTCGAGTCGAGCAGCAGGACGAGTCCCGGCGGGAACACGATCCCCGACTACGCGGATCCGCCCGGTGGACGATCCGACTTCACGTACATCGATGCCACAACGAGCGCGGTCTATGAGAACCTCATCCAGGTCGACATCTATCTGCCGGGCAGCCGGTTCTTCGTTGCTCAGGGCACCGGCGAGGAGTTTCACGATGTGACCGTCGTCGGAAGCATCGAGGATGCGCGCGGCGTCATCTCGCGGTTCGATTCACCGGTCCAGGCGCCGGGAGGCGGCAGTCGGCTGATCGAGGGGCCGACCGAGTTCGTGCTGGTCGAGGACACACGGCCCGTGGCAGACGTCGTGGACGCGAAGTTCGCCAGGCTCATTGAACTTCTCACCGGCGGCGAGAACTCGCCATCCAACACCTGGAATCTTGTCTACGCGCGTCGCTATCTGCTCCGGCGGGCCGTCACAGCCCAGGCGTTTCACGAGGCAGCCAATCCGCTGGGTGCGATCGCGGAGCTCGCGATGATGAACGCCGACATCAGGACGTTCGCACAGAAGGTCATCCCGAACTCCTCGGAGAGTGAGCTTGGGAATGTTGCCGGCGAGATGCTGTCGAGATCAAAGACGCTTATGTTCAGCCTCGGACTGATGGTCAGTCCGTCGCCCGGCCTGCGTCTCGACACGGCGACAGACCGTCTCGCGCTCGCTGCGCCGAACCCGGTGTACGGCGAGTGCAGGATGCAGCTCGCGGGCCCGGCGGGTACCCAGGCCGTCGCGGCCATCTACACAGTCAGCGGCCGGCTTGTGACGACGCTTTTCGATGGAGAGCTCGGGGGCGAGCCTCACCAGCTGTTCTGGGACGGCACCGACGACTCCGGCAGGAGGGTCGCGTCGGGCGTCTATCTGACCCGCGCGGTCGCCGGTGCAGAGGTTGCCAGCGGCAAGTTGGTCCTCATCAGGTAGCCGCCGACGTAGAGCGGTCATGTCAGGTGACGGCGCGGGCGGCGAGAGGCCGCCCGCGCCGCCGCGTGTTGTGCGGGCGCTCTGCTTTCTGGTAGTCTCCGGTGGCAATGACCGGCATTCACGAGGTCGGGTTCGCGCCGCGTCGGAACCGCGGCGGCGCGCTACGAATCCACTGCGGGGAAGAACGATGGTCGGCAAGACGATCACGCATTATCGTATCGTGGACGAGCTCGGACGGGGTGGGATGGGCGTCGTCTACGTTGCCGAGGACACGAAGCTCGGTCGCAAAGTCGCCATCAAGATGCTGGCGCGCGATGTCACCGGCGACCGGGAGCGCGTGGAGCGGTTCATCCGTGAGGCCCAGGCGGCGTCCGCCGTCAACCACCCGAACATCGCCACGATCTACGAGATCGACGAGAGCGAGGGGGCGACCTTCATCGCGATGGAGCTCGTCGAGGGAGAGACGCTCCGTGGCTGCATGGACGCCGGGCTTGCGCCCGACGCAGTGCTCGACATAACGCTCCAGGTCTGCGCCGGACTCGCCAAGGCTCACGAACTCGGCATCGTCCACCGCGATATCAAGCCCGAGAACGTCATCGTGCGGCCCGACGGCATCGCGAAGATCCTCGACTTCGGTCTCGCGAAGCTCGTCGAGACCAGCGGTGATGTCGATGACACAGGCGCGATGGAGCTCACGCAGGCCGGCGCAGTCGTCGGGACCGCACGCTACATGTCGCCCGAGCAGGCGCAGGGCGCGCCCGTCGACGTCAGGAGCGATGTCTTCTCCATAGGGGCGCTCCTCTATGAGATGATCGCCGGTCGGCCTGCTTTCGAGGGCCAGAACCGGATGCAGCTTCTCTACGCGGTCGTCAATAGTTCACCACAGCCCATTCAGGACACCGGCGCGTATCCGCCGGGGCTTCAGGACATCCTCGCCCGCACGCTTGCCAAGACCCCTTCGGACCGATACACGAACTGCGGCGAGGTCGCCGACGTGCTCAGGGCCCTTGCGATCAGCACACCGGGTGTTGCCCCGGGCGCGCGTACCGACCAGGCCTGGGTGGCGGCGACGGGCGTCGTCCAGCCGGAGGGTGACATCAGGATCGCCGATGAACCATCGACCGCGCCTCGCCATGCGGTCGCCGTTCTCCCGTTCCGGAACACCACGGGCGCTCCGGATGCCGACTGGATGCGGACGGGTCTTCAGGAGATGCTGTCGAGCGACCTGACGCACGTTCCGACGATCCGGGTTGTGCAGCCCGACCGTCTCAACGCCGTGCTTGCCGATCTCAAGCTCGGCCCTGAGTCCCTGTTCGACGATGCGACCGTCAGGTCCGTCAGCGAGTTCCTCAACGTCGACACCGTGGTGAGCGGCACCTATCTCAAGCTCGGCCCCGCGAGCCGGATCGACGTGAGGATCACGCGACCGACGACCGGCGAGGAAGCGCACGTCAAGGTCGAGTCGAAGGACGAGGCGGAGCTGTTCGGGATGGTCGCGCACATCGCTGCCGAGATCCTCCGTTCGGTCGAGACCGGTGCGGACCGCGACCTCGTCGCGACGATGGTGGGGGAGGGTGGCTCAGCGAGCCCCGAGGCCGTCCGGGCGTATGTCGATGGACTTGCGAAGCTCCACGAGGGGAGCAATATCGAGGCCGTGAGGCTTCTCGCCGAGGCCACCGAACGCGATGACGATTTCGCGATGGCCTACACGTACCTCGCCGAGGCACTCTCGAATCTCGGCCGGGACGTCGAGGCAGGCGAGGAGCTGGCGAAGGCGGTCGAGCACGCCGACCGGCTCTCTCGTCCTGACAGACTCTTCGTCGCGGCGCGGGAGGCTATGGTGTCCGGTGATGTGCGAAAGGCGATCGGTGCACTCGAGGACCTCACGAAGCTCCTGCCGAACAACCTCGGCGCGGTCTATGAACTCGCGTTGGCGTACGAGCGTGAGGGAGAGTGGAATCTGTCGACGAAGAACCTCAGGCATGTCGTTGAGCTTGATCCGAAGTTCGTCACGGCACTCTTTTCCCTGGGCCGCGTGCACATCAAGGAGGGCAACTGCGAGGCGTCGCTCGAGTATCTCCACAGGGCCCTCTCGCTGAACGTGCTCGCGGGGAACCGGGAGGGTGAGGCGACCGTCCTCAACGCGATCGGCCTCGCGCATTTCTGGCTCGACCGCCACGACGACGCCATCAAACACTACACCCAGAGCCTCGAGATAAAGCGCGAGATCGGCGACGAGCGGGGAGCAAGTGCAACACTGTCGAACATGGCCGTCGTCTATCAGGTCCGTGGCGAGTATGAGCGGTCCGTGAGCACCTACCAGGAGGCGGTCGCGATCAGTGAGAAGCTGGGGGACCGCCAGGGACTCGCCGAGAACCTCATCAACCTCGGGACCGTCTATGAGGAACAGTGCTCACTCGACGAGGCACTCGACAGCTACAAGCGGGCGCTGACTATCGAGTCGGAGCTCGGCGACAAGATGGCGGAGATCCTCTGTCTCAATGATATCGGCAACCTCTACATCACCCAGGGGAAGGTCGATGACGCCGAGGTCTATATCGAACGGGCTCTCGATGCGCGGCGACAGCTCGGAGAGAAGAAAGGGATCGCCATCTCGCTCAACTGCCTCGGCAATATCGATCAGCTGAGAGGGCACCACGACAAGGCGATGTCCCGCTATCTGGAGGCTCTGGCGCTCGTCCGCGAGATCAAGTGGCGAAGCGGGGAGGCGGAGACGCTCTCGTACATGGCAACGGTCATGGCGGCGCGCGGGCGTTACGCCGCGGCGCTCGAGTCGCAGCGAGAGGCATCCGCTATCTACGAGGCACTCGGGGACGTCAACGGTCTGGCGATCACCACAGCCGCAGTTTCGCCCGTCGAGTGTTCGCTCGGGAGCTGTGAGGATGCCGTCGTGACCGCAGGACGCGCGTACGACCTCGCGAAGGAGGTCGACAACGAGGACCTCATCGCGGGCGCGCTGCTGGCAAGGGCGCGGGTGCGGCTGATGGTCGGTGACTCTGCGGCGGCTCTCGACGACCTCCATCTCGCCGCGACGACGGCCGAGTGCGGGGGCGCCACCGTGACGAGGCTTCGAGTGGCCGTCGAGACGGGCCACGCGCTCGGCAGAACGGGTTCCGTCGACGATGCGCTCGCAGCGCTGGCGTCGGTCTCGAAGGAGTCGATGAAGCTGAGACTGGGTTCGATCACAGCCGAGGCGGAGCTCCGACGCGCGGGGATCCTGCTCGAAGCTGAGCGGATCGATGAGGCGTCAGTGAGCGCCGCCGCGGCTGTCGACCGTGGTGCGGCGATGTTCGACCGGGGATTGGGGATCCTCGCTCACGTGACGGCGGGACTCGCCGTGGCGCGCGCGGGGGGCGCACCTGAGCTGCACGCGAAAGCGGCGGTGGAGGCGGCGGCGAGCGTCGCGGCGGAGAGCAGTTCGACGGGCGGTGGATTCCTCGACAGACCGGATATCGCGGGCGCGTTCCGCGCTCTGGCCGAGACGCTCGACAGGACCGGCCACAGCGATGCGGCGGAGGAGATACGCAGGCTCATGGAGCCGCCGCCCGAGCAGCCGGCGTGAGCGTCGTCGTACCGGGGCGATTCGGTCACGCCATCGCGAGCGGTCACGCCAGCGCTATAACGACGACCCCGACGCTCATCAGCGCCGCACCTATCAGACGGAACCTGAGGTTCCTCTCCTTGAAGATGAAGTATCCGAGCGCCACCCCCACCACCATGCCCGTCCTCTTGATCGCGATGACGTAGCTTGCCAGCGTCATCTCGATGGCCATCATCTGCGCCAGGATCATCACCGCGAAGACGAACCCCAGAAGGAACAACCGCGGCGTCGTTCCGCGTGAGAGCGGCATCCTCCTCAGCCCGATGACGAGCAGCGGGATGTAGACCAGCCCGTACACGACGGAGAAGAAGGACGAATAGAACGCGGGGGAGCTGTTGACGGTCGCGACCTTGTCGTAGACCGCGGAGACACTCCAGATGAACGCGACGAAGAGCATCAGCTTGCTTCCCGGCTCACCGGCGATGGCCTTCAACGGCGCGAGCACGCCGCCCCGGAGTTTGTCGAGGTTGATCGCATATGCGCCGGCTACGACGAGCAGAATGCCGGCGACCCCCTGCACATTCGGCGCCTCGCGAAGCACGATCCACCCGGTCAGCAGCATGAACAGCGGCGTGAACGCGAGGAACGGGACGGTCAGAGACAGCGGCGAGATGGACAGCGCCTTGACCTGCATCGTGACGGCGACGAGGTTCGTCGCGACGCTCAGGAGCGCTGCGAACAGGAATCGCTCACCGATCTCGGGGATGCCCTCGTACCACACGACGAGCAGTGTCCATGGCAGGGAGAGCGTCATCAGCGACCAGGTCAGTACGTACGTATGCGCGCGGTCGGAGAGTGTCTTGGTGTAGCTGCTTGAGAGCGCGAACGTGACGGCCGTCGCGACGGAGAGGATGATCCACATGAGGCACAATGCTAGCCGCTCCGGCACCGCGCGGCAAGCGCCGCCCGCTTCCCGGGTGTCGCCCCGCCGGCGTCCCGAGCAGAGGCTGTTGCCCCCGCAGGGCCCCCATGCTAGGCTACGCGGCATGAAGGTACTCGCCGCATATCCGTGGCCGTCGTTCTGGTCGATGGGCGAGGGACGGGGCGCGCCGTCCTTCTTCCTCTCCATCACGAGCTTCCCGAAGCACGGACACGAGATGCACGTCGTGTTGCCGGGGATCCCCGGCTGCGCGGCTGAGGAGGACTACCACGGCGTGGTCCTCCACCGCTTCCACACCACGACCAACTACATGCCCGACGCCTCGACCGGCAAGATCGTCCAGCACTGGCGGATGCGCACGTCATACCGAGCGTGGATGGCGACGGCGGTCCCAGCACTCCGCGCGGTCGCATCAAGTCTCGAGCCGGACGTTCTCTTCGGCATGGGAGCGCTCGGCGCCCCGGCGGCGCACGCTGCCGCGAGCGAGCTCGGTCTGCCCAACGTCACCAGGCTCTTCGGGACATCGATCGGAGAAGTGTTGGGAAGCCCGGTGCGGTACCGTCTCCGGTATCGCGAGATCAACGCGTTCAGGACTCCCGCTGACGCCATTATCCTCTGCGACGACGGCTCCGGCGGCGACGAGATCGCGCGGATGCTCGGCGTCGAACCGGACAGGCTCCGGTTCTGGCCGAACGGCGTCGACCGCGAGCTCCTCCGCCGGCCCGCCGATATCGACGGACTCCGCGCGCGACTCGAGATCCCCCGCGACACACCGGTCCTGCTCTCGGTCTCTCGGTTGGACGGGGAGAAGCGGGTGGACCGGCTGGTTCAGGCGATGCCGAAACTGCTCGGGCGTATCCCCGGCGCGATCGTCGTCATTGCGGGCGACGGCCCCGAGCACCGCGCGCTCGACGAACTGAGCGTGAAGCTCGGCGTGTTCGAGAGCGTCAGGTTCTCAGGCATCCTCGAACGCGAGCAGCTCGCGGCCGCCTATCAGCTCGCGTCGGTCTTTGTGACGCTCTCCGAGCGGACCAACGTACTCAACCCGCTCCACGAGGCGATGACCGCCGGACTTCCGGTGGTCGCGCTCGACACCGGACGCACCGGGATGGTCGTTCACAACAACGAGACGGGCGTGCTTCTGACGAAGAGCGCCATGCCCGAACTGGGAACGATGCTTGCCGACCTCATCGAAGATGGCGAGCGGCGCGAGCGGCTCGGACACGCGGCCGCGGAGGACTCAGAGCGTCGATTGCCGACGATCGAGGAGCGACAGCGGATGGAGGTCGAGGCGGTCGAGGAGGTCGTGGCGAGATCGAAGCAGGCCGATGCGGAGTGATTCACCGGATGGAGGCTGTGTGAGCGCACGGCGATCGCGCGAGACTACGACGGACCCGGTCGTGGCGGCCGGGGGAGGGGACGGCGAGGGACACGGCCGGACCGTTCTGAGGCATAGCCTCATGACGTTCGGTACGAGGATGGGCATCGTCCTCGTCAACATCCCGACGTCCATCCTCATCGCGCGGACGCTCGGCGCCGACGGTCAGGGTATCTACGCGTCGGCCATCATCTTCCCGACGATGTTCGCCTTCATTGGTCTACTCGGTATCGATTCCGCGCATACCTACCTGCTCTCCCGGAAGCGCTACCCGCTCTCCGCGATCAACGGTCAGAGCGCGCTTCTGACGCTGCTCTTCTCCGCTGTGCTCGTCCCGGCGTACCTGCTGTTTCTGATGTACTACGATGGCGCGGCCGACCCGGTCCTGCGTCCCAATCTAACCCTCGGCGTCGTGCTGATCCCCGTGCTCCTCGGGAAGTATCTCTCGATCGCGCTCTTCCTGGGACTCCAGCGCATCCGCTGGTTCAACATCGCCAACTTCGTTCAGGCTCTCGGACTTCTCGGGCTGATGTGTCTCAACCTGTTCGTGTTGGAGGGCGGAGCGATGGGTGCGCTGATCGCGTACCTGCTGAGCGAGGTACTGGTCGTCGTGATCGGACTCTGGGCGGCGATGCGCGCGTCGCGCACGGCGGGCGACGGTGGTGTTCCGGCGCCGCTGATGACGAAGCCGCCGCCGG
>Ga0180431_10000711_pt1 | contig 47522 bp, 84 predicted proteins | sample SS_ome_11_FD_132459 | JGI IMG/M metagenome (GOLD analysis project Ga0180431, IMG submission 132459) | Hypersaline lake sediment archaeal communities from the Salton Sea, California, USA - SS_1_MS_1 metaG | ecosystem: Environmental > Aquatic > Non-marine Saline and Alkaline > Hypersaline >... | reverse complement strand
TTGTCCCTCTTGTTGTCCCTCTTGTTGTCCCTCTTGTTGTCCCTCTTGTTGTCCCTCTTGTTGTCCCTCTTGTTGTCCCTCTTGTTGTCCCTTTTGTTCCCCTTGTTCCCCTTGTCCTTGCTGCTCTTTCTTTATTGCCTTAATGATGTCGTAAATCTTTCTGGCGATCACCAGGCAATCCCCTGTGGATTCTGCTCCACGCACCTCTTGGTATGTCTCATAGGCAGCGCTGATGTACTCTGCCGCGAGCCCCTCAGCGCGCCATGCCAACCGCGCCCCCTTGCACATTATCTCCATGGCGCATGCGGCTTCCCAAAGTGGAATCTCAACGGTTTCCCCACGTTGCACTTGTCCTGCAATTTTCTTGTTGTGGTAGTCCCGGCTCCAGTTGAAAACCACCCGGCAGCCTTCGTATTTTCTTGCACCCTTCGCTTCAATTCGGTAATCATCCAGAGAATTCAAAATTGTCTTCAGAGCCTTGTTCTCACGGATTTCCTCCCACTGAGACTCCGAGAGATGGCTGTGAGCAATGTGGAGTACCTCGTGATAGTAGTAAGCCCGTGCCAACATAAGATCCTGTAGACCGTTGAGTGGCGGCATGAAAATGGTGCGGGTTTTCACATTGGCACAAGGGGGATTGCCGGGAGCCACATGCTTGATGGTTACCCTACCGTCCCGGCACATGTGTGGGATGATTACTTTGAGGGCACGCTCGACCTCCTGAACGGCTTTGAGTTGTTTTTGCCGCTCAACATAGCGAGCATTCTTCTTGCTGTGTTTCGTCGTTGTGGCGCTCATATTATCGCCCCGGCAAAGTCCTCTACTTCCTATAACCGGTCTCGCGGCGCAGATTCAGTTACTTTTTTCGAATTTCTGGACTAAACCAGACAAGATCTTGGTTTTCGCCTCCACAATCACCCCTTCTGGGTCAGGATATCTCAGTTTCACGAGGGTCATTCGCGGCTTTCTGCCTTTTTCTTCCTTGTGACAGTTATCGAAAGACTCCTCGCCGTCCGCGTTGGTCGCCACCGCCTGCACGCCCACCTCGCCAGTTTCGTACTCGATAATCACCAAAGCCAACTCGTCCCTCATAACCTGTTCCTCAGAATGTAGGGCTCCGAATAAGCCCACATGCCCGTCTTCTCGTCCTCGGCTTCGGCTTCGCACCACCACCAGCCCTTGTTGTAGTGTTTCCCTTTCACCACGAAAATAACATCAGCACTCGTCTCTCTAAATCGGGTGCCCTCTTCTATCTCAGCCACACTCGGACTTTGATCTTTCTGCGCCCCCATTCCTTCGCCTCCTGGTGTGTTCTAAAACGCACGTCAATTTGCGTCCCTTGAATCGCCCGACCCGTATCATCCGCCCGTATCCACGAGCCATTTCCGTTTGGTCCGCGATTATAACCAGGGATGTCAAAGTGTGTTCCTAGTGGAAAACCCTCTGGAAACGTCCCCGGGTCAACCGCAACACCAGCCTTATACGCATCGGTGCCTGTAGCCGTCAATCCGTCAGCGTTTTCTCCGCAGCACTTTTCGCATGGGCAATAAGCCGTCGCCACCACAGTCACATAGACAGCACGACGCTTCTCTTTCGCAACGGTGCTGTTCGTCCCCAATACAAACGTCAACACGGTGCCAATGATCAGAATTACTCTCCTGGCGTTCCTCATGCCTAGCGTCCGAACCGGTTACGCAATCGCTCTCGGATAGCCAATGGCAGCGACTCGTCATCGCATGCCATCTTGCGACAAGACGGTTTGTCATCGCATGTCGGCTGCCCTTCGTTCGCGAGCATGTCTGCCAGTTCGTGGACGCTCTGCGCAGGATTGCCGTCCAAACCAACGCCAGCACTCAAGAGATTGTCAGCCAAACGCCAATACGCCTTCCCGATTCGTCGCAGCAGCCCGATCTCTGGAACACCCGTGCTGCGGACTTGTTTGATTACTTCGGCGCTCATTTCCCGAATCGCGTTCATTGTCTTTGCTGTCTCATTGTCCATGATGTTCTCCCAGCCTGTCGTCTAGGAACTCTCGTTTGTTGAGACGACCGGTCAACAGTGGCCAACCGTTTTCCCAGTTATCGATCACGCCATACTTCTCGCGCGTCAAAACCACCTCAATCACGAACTCCGTGCGAAACGGGACGCCCATGTAAAACGCGCGCCGCTTGGGCAACATGGCACCCCAGGTTACGTCTATCACCGTTCCCTCTTCAGTTGCGACCCAAGCGTGGTGCATCGGGATCAGCCCCTCGCATAGCCCGTAGCCCTCGCAATAGATAAGGGACTTGTCATCAAGTAGTTCAAAGGCGTTAGCAAAACACCTGCGAGGCTCAGCGGGTTCAAAACCCTCTGGGAGTCCCTCGGCACTGAAGACAATCCCGTGCTGAAGGACAAAATCTTCCATGCACACGTACAGGTACTCGGTCCTTGTCATGTTCCGGCGACACATGTCCACCACCGATGATAAATATTCTCTGAGTTCCATCTCACACCACGCGAAATAGACCCTTCGGTCCCATACCCCACTTCCCAGGAAAAAACCTACGCAGGAGCGCCCACAAGGCAACTCGTTCCTTGCTCGGGACGCTGTTCATCCGGCGCTCAGAATCAAAACGGCGTCCAGGTATGTCCCTCCACGCCTGAATGAACTCTTCCTTTTCACCGCGCCGAAAGGGAGTATCGACGAGAAGCCGGTCCCCGTCCTCCTCAATCGTAATCTCGTATTCTTGGCGGTCCCGAGCCTTAACGAAACGACGGCGCATGCGATTAGCCAGAGCAACGAGATTTTCGTCCAGTTTTTCCACCAGGTCAGCGTACTCAAGAACTTCCTGAGCCTTCCCTGCCATTGCTGCCTCAGCCGCGTGGTAGACATGCTCATTGGCAATCGTGCGGATATCCGGCTCCAAAAGTTCGAGCCCTCCCCGACATTCAGGTCCGATTCCTTGCGCGACGCTGTCAGCATCCAAAAGAAGCCGTCCGCAACACACACAGTGAACTTGGAGCATCTGGCACGCCGGCGCTTTAACGTAGTCAGCCATTTTCAGTCTCCTTTCTGAAGTGTCCACCTGTGTAACCGGTCCCAAAATACAAATGACCCGATTTTCTCAGTTTATTCTGGTTTTTTCCTCTCAGTAGATTCCGCAAAGGCACGTCGAACGCTTGCAGGGAGGGCACTGCATGTCCTCACTCTTAAACACCACGAGCAGTATTTGCAGAGACAGGGCTTTTTCTCGGGATTTTTTACAGCAGCGACAATCGGCAGAACTATCTCCTCCGCTTCTGCATTGGAAAGGACTTCACTGACAATTTCCTCGGTTTTCCCGTAAAGCAAAGTCAGGCGCGCCTCAGATGTTCCCATCTTGCGCATCATAATCAGACCATAGACCGCGAGTTGAGGCAGATAGTGTGCCTCGCCGCCGGATTTGTAGTCAACGATGTGAATTCCGTCGCTGGTATCCAAAACGTCAATGAATCCGCGTCCCACAACCGCAATATCAGATCTTGAGGGGCGCACCTCTACCTCGACCTGGCGTTGGCTGGAGGTATTCTTCTCAATCCATCGAATCGCCCATCGCACTTTCTTTTTTTCAGATGGCCAAAGGGACTTCCATGATGGCTCGTTGCCTAGAAAGTGTTCCTCAATTACTGCGTGTTGTATCGACCCTCTTTCTGCCGCCAAGCCCGCCTCTGTTGACTGAAAGCACGGGCATTCGGCTAGCATCGGCAACTTTGACGGGGAACAATGACCCATCCGTGATTTCCCTTTCCTCTCAGACGTTACAGCAATGTTAACTGAACCATTGGCTTCTGCCTGCTCTTGCTCGCCTCCCGGTATAAGTCGAAAAGCCTGCTTGCCTCTGTTTTCAGCCCTGCATCACGAGACAAACCGGGGCTGAGTCGTCGTTCGTCAAGTGAGAGCCACTCACTGTCAAAATAAACTCTCCACTTCCCATATTTCAACCACTCATTCGAACCAGGGCGCAATGCCAATACGCGCCTGAGTTGGCTGTAAAACTCTTTGCGCGGCGCTTCGTTATAGAAAGCGCATTTATCAGCAAATGGACAAACATGACAACGCGCATGAAAACCACAAACATCCTGCCCGAAGTCTACGAACGAACGGGAAAAATGCCCCAACTTCTCTGATCTGGTGTGCCTTCTAATTTCACGCTCAATTTTATAGTCACCTCCGCTCGGCTTGACGATTCCCATTCGCTTTGTTATGCGCCGCACGTGAAGGTCAATGCCAAACTCCTCCTCGCCAAAGATAGTTGCCATCATGATGCTCGCGATATGTTTTCCGACTCCTGGCAATGATTCTAGTCCTGCTCGGCTAGACGGGACCTCGCCTCGTCGTTTGGCAACTTGGCGGGACAAACCAACAACAAAGTCAGCCTTTCGGTCAGCAAACTTGATCCTGGCTTTTTGGAGCGTCGCAGCCACTTGCGTTTGGTCAGCGTGTCCTAACTCATAAGCATCCTGGAAATCGCGGAACAGCGGCTCGATAGCCCTGAATGCAGCCTCTTCACTGCTGCCGCCGGTAAGGACAGTTTTAACAATGTGCCGCCAAGCCCATCTCATCGGTTTTTGGAAAGAGTGATTTCTCAGGTTTGCGCCCACTGGAATCTTGCCCTCTTGAGAAAGACCAAAATGCCAACGTCGCCACGGATATAGATGCGTCAGTTTTTCGCTGAGATGTTCGATGAGGTTCATTCTTCGTCCTCATCTTGGGGCTCTTGAAAACGCAGGTGCCAGGCGTCCTCTGGCATCTCTTCAGCATGTTTTATTGTCCACCCATATACGCACCGATCAGATTCTGCGATTTGTAACGTGGATGCATCCCGGCGTACACACAAGACGCCTCTCTCGCAGGCAGGACACTCTCTCTTCCACCGCGACGTACCATCCGCGCTGCCTAAATCAACGTGCCGAACATGTTGGGGCGGCTCAGAAATCCTCGATCCTGCTATTTTTTCGTCCACTGCAATACCCTCCTCAAAGAAAGCCCCGCCGGAAAACCAGCGGGGCTCAGAAAATCGCGTGTTTTCCGGCAAGAATCTCAATTATCGTTCTGCATCTGCGATGTCGGTGCGCTCATTCGTGGCGCGTCCAACCCAAAGAGAAACTGGCTTCCTTGCGGCAGAATCTGAGACGGCACGTTCCCGTTCCACTTCTCTGCCGCGATAAGTGCCGCCTTAGCCCGCATCTTCTCGATTTCCAGGCGCACCTGTTTAATACGTTCCTCAGCAGCCGCCGCAAATGCCTTGGCTGCTCTTGCTGACGCCTCGGCCATTTCAACCTCTTTCTTGTTGACCTCCGCTTGTGCCAGACGCTCTTGGCGCTTTGCCTCGACTTTCATCTCTTCTTCATAAGCGTGGTCAATAGCGTCTTGAATTCTCTGGTTGTGATAGGTCAAGCCACCGACAATACCGACGTTCTCTACGGTCACGCCCCTGGATGAGAAATCCTCCTTCACTTCCTTCAGCATGATCTCCGTAATATCTCGCTTGTCGGTCTTACAATCTTTCAGAAGCCGGCTGCCAAACTCACGAGACAAAATAGCCGCCACAGCCCCGCGCACATTGGTGTCGATAACCTGCGCCAATGACTTCCCCGGATAGTAGTAGAGAAACCTGGATGCATCCTTCTCGGTCACAAACGCCGTGATGTTAATACCCACGCCGAACGAAATGCTATCTTTCGACTCTACGTCAATATCCTGTTTGGTGGTGTCGCTACCGGTCTGCATAGAGGCTGTCCATTCCCGCGTCACTGGTGTTCTGTTCACCCGAATCACGCGCACGGTCGGCACCCACTCAAAATCCCCCAGGCTTGGCCAGCGTCCTGTCGTCTTTTTGCGCAATGGGATGTTGATGCGTTTGGTTGCTACCTTTGCTGCCTCAAGATATTCCACCGAGCCGAATTTTCCCTGGACGGTTTTGTTTGCGCCCTCCAGAGGCACCACAAAGGCTGTCTCGTATGGCTGGATTTCTTCAAACCTCTCCACGCACGGAGGTCCCATCAACGAAGCAATAATCAACCACGCTACAATTCCCACCACCACAATCCCAACCAAAATCCCAATCACCTTAGTCACTTGCTTCTCCCTTCTCTTCATCCTTCTTGTCGATGTCCCACGCAGACACCGCCTTCGATAAGACACTCAGCCACACCCATGCCAGAACTACGATTACGAGTCCCTGTTCCACACAAACCACCACTCCCCTCGTTACCACTCGACCGGCTACATAAGATGCGTCGTCGTCCTCCAGTTGCTTCACCGCCGCTGAACCCTCTATTGGCCCGCGCACGTTCTCGTAGACAGCGTCAAATACCAAATGCGCCGCCACAAGCAACACCGTCGCCAGCAATGCAAACCTGATAACCTGCCAGGGCGTTCGCTCACACTTGCATTCGCTCATCTGCGTTCCTCCGAAAACTGAATTCTGCCACCCATTATACCATCAAGGATGAAAAAAGAACCACAATTTTTCATTTTAGTTGCAACGTCTGGGCTAACTAGATATGCTGCCCTGTTTTAGGACAGTTGTTCTTGGGACTGGGGTTTCAAGGACTCTCTTGTCTCGGGTGTCCTAACTGCTTATGTGCCGAGAATGCGCGTCGCCAAACGCAGCAATTTCCTCACGGTTGCCTGCCTCTGTTTCTTCGCTTTCTCGTCCTTGTATTGCCTCAATAATCCTGGGAGAGCCTTCCAGCATGCCCTCTTTTCCTCGTCCCAGTCGTGTCTCAGTTCCTCGTCGCTACCACGCGGCACAAAACCGTCTTTCGTCCGCATGAGCCACCAGTTGCCCTCTTCCCTGGGCACGATGATACAAAACCTTTCCCCCGAACTAATGGGTCCGCCGCCCTCGTACTTCTGAATCCGAAAATAGTAGGTGCCTTGCTGCCAGTCTCCGCCCGCAGCGCATAGTTCGCACTTGCACCTCATCTTGTCGTTTACTGGTTTTCCGTCCTTCGCAGACTCAAAGGCATCTTCAGGAGTGTCGATAGCAACACGACGCTGCTCGATTGCATCGTCGTTCTCCAGGTTAAACTGAATACCCTGGCTTTTTTGAGCCTCTTTAACCTTCTCGCGCCAGTCGTCCCTGGCAAGGTCGCTCACGTCAAAGAAGTGCTTATCAAGTCTAGCCATGTCTCTCTCAATCCAGTGGTTCAAACCCAAAACTGTCCACAATCCACGCTTTGTTGCCGATTTTGATTACGTCGCCGACAGACATAGACGTGTGATGTGCGCCTGACTTGCGAATGAAATCACGCGCCTCCCCGCCGGGTGACCACCTCTCACCTTGCATCATGGCGAATATCTTGTTCAGGTTCGCCTCCTTGATGGAACCCAAAAGCACGTGTGTCTTTTTGAGCACCTTCGGGTCGGGCACTAATCCTTGCTTGCGCAGCCAATTCATTCCCATCATCCCGTCCCGCGCAAAACGGTCGTTCTGATACCAAATTTCGGTGCGTCCCGGAGCCAGTCCCTTCTCAAAAACCTCGAAATCATTCAAGGTCCGAAACTGGGCAATTAGAAGCCTCGCCACAGCCAATATTTCTCTTGCGATACGTTCCATGGGATCCTCCTATGCATATTTCCGCTTAAGATCAGCAACCATCTTCTCAACCTGCCTGATGCCCTCTTTGGTTTCAGGGATGCTCACCGTCTCTCCCCTATCAATGCGCTTGTGACGCTGGTAGATGCCATTGACGCCCCACCCGGGTGTGCGCATGATAACCCACCGATAGAGCAACAACCGCACATCCTCTTCCTCGTTCAGGGGGATGCTATACATGTCCTTCGCGTGATATTTCATCCCCAGACGTCTTTCAAGGAGCGCGATGAAATCCTTTGGTCGTATCCTGTCTTCTTCCCCGGACTGCTCGCCAAATATCTTCTCCAGGCGACGAGCCGGCAGTACCACCTTCGGGTCGGCAGCATCCTTTGTCTCGTCCAGCGTCACAAACTTCGACTTGAAGATGTTAGTCTTCCTGCCGCCCACGAAAGCAACCGAATTGTAGAGCGCAGCATTGTCGTGGTGGGCGTACTTGTAGACGTCAAACGAAACGTAGTCATCTCCCTCCAGGTCTATCAGCACCTTTACCGTCCAGCCGTCTCTCGTCGCATGTGCCCTCTTGATGCCTGCCTTTTTGACTGGCGCGAATTTCTCAACCCATGCGCTGAATCTAGGAAGTGCGGATTTCATAGTCCCCACGAAATCTTCCATCTCATCCTTTTGTTTCTTTTCCCTTTCTTCCTTTTCTTCCTTGGATTTCTCGTAGCGCTTTTCTAGTTCCTCACGCCGGCGTTGCTCTCTGACATCCTGGAGATTGATGATGTTCGGAGCCGTCGCCAAAATCGCCTGGGCAACCCTCTCCTCTACAGTCATCTCGGAAGAAAGCCTCATGAGACCAGTTGTGCGCTCTCCGGTCTCCCTTGCGCGCTGTCTCACTTGTCGCATTGTAGGACCGCGCTTGACCCAATCCACGAGTTTCTTAAGGAGTGTTTCGTCGCCGCCTCGCTGCTTGATTGACCAGAAATCATGCTCGTTCCAGCGCTGGTCTCTCCCATCTACCAGCAAGTAGTTCGCCATGAAATCACGGGAACCCACCCCAACACGCCGGGCACTATCCGGGAGTCCCATCTGCATGCCAGCCTTCCCGTGTCTCTCTCCCAAGTACTTCAACCCCAGTTCATGGAGTTTCTCTTTCAAAACCAGTGACCGTTCTTCCATTGTCTCATTGCGCTTCTGAGGCTCGACCCGGAAAACATTGACATAGGGCTCCTTGGTAAAAACATACGTGTCTTTCTCTCCCCGGTTGCCAATCACGGTCACAACGAGCGCGTCGTCCCGCACCTCAGCATACGGAATTTCTTGGACACCAATCTCGGCAAGGGCTTCATCTAACGGCTTCCCAAGTGGCTTTCTGGAAACCGCTTTGGGTCTCTTCGCGCGGTGTGTTTTGCCAGGAAAGATGGCAGCGTGAGACCATTTTGACCCGTTCCCGTATTCACGCACGACTTTGGCAAAATCCTTATGCGTCGGAACGTCCAAAACGGCAGCAGCAACCCTCTCGGCGATGCTGCTTTGGTCCAGAAAGCCAATCTCTTCCTGGTCGTCGATTCCCGCCTCGCACGCAACAGTATCAGCAAGAAGACTCAACTCCGTCGCAATAACCTGCATATCCATAAGATCCTCCTCACTCGCCACCTTGAGCCCGTTAACTTTTCTGAACAAATATACCAGACGCTCAGGCATCGGTTTGTTCGTGATGTAATGCGCAAATGCCTCAGCGTAATCTTCCCGCGTATTGTTTTTCCCGTATTCCGTCGTGCTCTCCAGTTCAACAAGTGTCGCGCCGATTGATTTCCTCGCCGCATCCTTAAGACGCCCGAAAGGCTTGTGGACGTATTTTTTCATGAATTCATAGTCTTCCCTCGGTCGACCACGCATCCTGCTGGGAAGAATCTCCGGGTCTTGCTCGCCGGCTAATACCTCAGCCACAGGCGGAATCCACTTGGCATCCCAGTAAGAACCGCCAAATGATCCCTCTTCGACTAGGTAGCCGATGTACTTCCTGCGAGCCGTCTTGATGTTGCCGCCTGAAAAACCGTGGGCGCTCCTCACTATCAAATCGTACACGTCTAGTAGCGCGTGCTTCGCCTGCCCCCTTCTAAGCGCAGCCAGAAATCTCTTGTATCCGAACTCTGTCCAATTCGGATACTCAAACCCTAGCGCGTCTTTCTCGAACGGAACAGCCTTCTTGAACAACGCATAAACCATGTCCACCTGCTGCTTACTCACTCTCGTCGCCCGGTTCTCAAAGTCCCCCTCCCACATCGCCCGCTGCGTCGAGCCCATCTTCTTGTACCAATGTCTGTGCCCCAGTTCATGTGCAAACAACGTAGGATTTATGCTGTCCGCATTCACCACCACGATGTCCCTCGACTGGTCATAGTAGGCACCCGCCGTCATGCTCTTGTACTTCTTCGCCTGGTCGTTGTAAACGCTGAACCCGTCAAGCTTGCTAGAGACGACAATTATTGGACCATACAATACATTGCCGAAGCCGAGTTTCTTCATCTTGGCAATGACAGGCTTTAACTCAGAAAGAGCCCTAGCCATGTGGTCATCATTTAGACCAGCATTGACAATCGTGAATGGTCCGTACTCGAACTTCTCTTTTATCTTACCGTAACCAGCGGCACCCTCTCCCTTGCCTGTCCCAAAGACGTAGCCGTGCTTCTCCAAGAGCGCCCGGAGCGTATCGGCACCTTGTTCGGCTCGCTGCAATAGGCTCGGGCGCTCAGACGATTCGAGACTCACCATGCTTGGGTCGTAGCCTTCCTTGAGAAGATAATCGAGTTTTTTGACTACCTCGCGTGTGTTATCGTCCTGCAGCACGGCGTGGGCTAACGTCGATTTCTCGTTCGGTCCATAGAGACCATTGACCATCATGCCAAGTGAAACGCCATGGTCGCGTTTGAAATCAGTCATCGCGTTCTTGAGGTCGGACAAAGAACCACTCTTGGCTGCGTCGTACAAGATGGTCTGAAGATAATCGTTGACGGTGGGCTTGTCTGCCGCCTCTTCAGCAGAATGTTTAACGAAGGCTTCGGCAGTCGTGGATACGCACCTCATAATCTCTCTCTGAAAAAGGGGGGCATTTAAGCCCCCTGACCGGTGTTGTCCCGGCGTGTGGGTGCGCGGCGTTCCTTATGACCGCGCCCCAAATCCTTCCATTTCCAGCAACTCAACCGCTGCTAGTTCGTCTTCCGGCATCGTCTTCGACAGCGCCAGGACCCGTACCGTCACCCCTCGCGAATCGCCCACAATCCATGCCGGTTCCTTCCGAAAATCCAATTCCGGAATGTCACGCTCGATGGCAAACACTTCACGCTTTAACCGCTGACGAAGTTCCTTCTCTGTCGCCGTCGCCCAACCAACAGAAACCAGGGAACCAGCAGGACCAATCGTCGTCTCAAATCCCAAAACAAACCCGCGCGCCGTGTAAGAGTAGAACTTCTCCGTGCGCACTGCAGCCGTTTTCTCGACCTCGGAGGCTACTTTCCGTTCTTCCAAATCCGGGAATTGGGACTGAATCTCCCTGGCTAACCACAGAGTGCCCTTTTCCTCTGCCTTTTCAAGCATCTGGTCAATCCTCCGCGCCGTCGCCGGAGAAAGCCCCCGTAGCCGGTTCCCGTCGTCGCGTAGCATCCACATGGCAAGGTTCAATGCCCACTTCTCGACACGAGCCGCTAGACAGATGACCTCATTCGCGATACGTTCTGCGATGCGCTTCATCGGAACCCCTTTATCAGCGGAACTATACCCTTATCTGGCAGCCCTGTTTCCTTCTTGCCGAGAATCTTGTCCTTGTCGAGACCCAATCCGAAGATGTCCGAGAACTCAATCAGCCCACGCGGCCCCTCGCCGCTGTAGCCCCATGAGAACCCATCGAAATTGTGCGTCGCCCTGTGGCCGTCGCTCGGGCGCACAAAGTCCACCTCCAGGTCCCAGTTGACACCCGTCTTGTCGTACTCGTAGACCGGGTCATCTGCAATCTCATAGCCAGCGCCCTTGATGAGCCGGGCGTTCGCGATGCTGGCTCTGGTTGCCCCCTCGGTCTTTAGCTGTAGGGGTCTCATAATCGTGAACGGGCTTTTCACAGCCTCCAGCAGCTTGGCCACCCGTATGAGTTCACCCGCAATGCGCCTGTCGTCCATCTCATTTCCTCCAAGGGCTTACGTTCACTCACCCGTACCAGAATATCAAGAAAATATGACTTTTCAGGGACGTTCTACGCTCGACCCTGATTAGAGGAAAATGGAAAGGAGACCGTCCATGGGTGGACAAGCCGCAAGAAGACCATGTAAGCGCGTCGGACAGCAACTATACACGCACCGACCATACGAGACGCAAGTCGTGCCAGACTATCTACTTGCGAACGCTAAGGAGCTGACTGGCTCGCGCATAGACGGTTACACCTGCGTGCGCTACGACGTAGACACGAAGGACGTGGCATTCCAGTTCTCGCCGGACTTCGATACCGCCGACGAGCCAACCGTCAGATACCACGACGGCTCCGTTGTGGGTCACTCCGCAGAGGGGGGACCCACAAATCTAGCACCACAAATGGATGTGGCTTACGGACGACTATCCCGGCTTCGACGTTGAGGCAGCAAGCGCCACGAAGGAGGGGAAACGGCATATTGGGACGCGCTCATCTACACGAAAATATCAAGAAAATATGGGATTTTAACGTCACCTACGATTTGAGACCGGTTATACAGGCAGAAAGGAAAACCAATGATCTGCCTACGATGTGGCTACTGTTGCAAACACTCATTCGTGGTCATCATCGACGACCCCGAACAGGGCTATGACCCCAACGACCCCGATTGCCAAGACAACATGGCGGTCGTCCTGGGAGATGGGACGCCCTGTAAACACCTGCGTGGGGAGAAACCAGGAGAATACTACTGTGCCATACATGACAAGCCCTGGTACAAACACACCCCTTGCGCCAAGCATCAGCAAATCGAACAGAAAAACTCGAACTGTCGCATGGGAGAGTATATTCTCTCCAGGGAAAATCAAGAAGGGAGGAAGTGATATGTACCGCAAATTGGCTCTTTTGCTCGTGCTCTTTGGCTATTCGGTGACTCACGCTGGGGACGCCTATGTCATCACGCCAACATTCGTCCACGCAGGTCCCAACGCCACCCCTGAAAACCGCATCTGCCGACTCCACAAAGGCACCAAGGTCGCCGTCAAAGGAAACGTCGGTGACCTCTCCATCATCAAATACAGCGGCTACGACCTCACCCTCACTGGCTACCTGCCCAAAGAATCCATCACCGACCAGGCACCCGAAGAACGCACCCCACCCGAGGAAACGACGCCTACCCATTACGTCAAGGAAGCCACCAAACTCATGAAGAGCGGCAGGCTTTCCGGGACCTTGGCTGAAATCACTGGCTATGGTCCGGGGGTCACTATTCTGGCTGCGGAGGGCGGTTTTCGGCGTGTTGCTTACTGTAGCCCTGATTTTGAAGTGCGTGGCTGGGTGGAGGAAGGTGTGCTAGTGTCTCAAAGCGAATGGGAGGCGGTGAGGACCAAACTCGCTACCGCTGCCAAGAAAGAGGCTGCTGAGGCGTCTAAGTACGGAAAGGTGACGGACCTGCCTCTCAAGAAAGAAAAAGCGCTGACTATGCCTCAATTCGTGCGTATCAATGAACGCAGTGACCAAGAACATGTCCGCGTCCACTCTATGCCAGTCCCGACTCGCGCCGACTGGGAAAAGCGAAAAGAGAGCCTGAAAACAATCAAGAACCGTCTTCTCTGGCGTCGGGTTACTGACACTTTTTTCGTCATAGGCACTTTCCATCATCCTCTAAGCAAAAACAAACCTGTCGTCATCAACGGTATCAGCCTGCGTAACTACATCGGCGTCAAGTTGGGTTGCAGTAAAGTAAAAAAGGCTAAAAAACTCGCAAAGCGAGTAGTTAGCGGCTACTCCGGTGACCAAAGATCTCTGAAACTCAAAGTGGGAGACAAGGTTAAAGCCAGTTTCATAATCTACAAAACGTCCTCCAACGGCGTCCCTTCAGCCGTTTATTTCGACGTTTGCCACAAATAAATCCGAGATTTTGACCGCGTATTGATTTTGGCACCGGTTATACAGGTAGTCCAAGGATAGAAAGGAAAAAGACATGACTACCAAAGCCCAGGAAGAGCGCGACCTTGTGGTCTCGTACATGTGCTGCACTGGCGAGAACTTTGGCAAACTCACCTCGCAACAGCACACCGAGGTTTACTTGCTCGGTGACGGCTTCGGGACCATCGACTTCTCCTTCGCGAACGAGCAGTGCTTTGATTGGAGCCATGTGCGAGATAGTTCGCCGGCAGCCTTCGCGCGCATGGCTGCTCACATCCGCCAATTGACCATCTGAGCCGTCTCCCTCCCTCACGCCGGGGGCTTCCCTCGCGGAGCCCCCGGTGCCCTCCTTCACCAAAATTCCAAACATTCCTGATTTTCGCCCAACCAAAAAGAGACACTGTTGGTATAATGCAGGGAAAATCACCCAAGGAGCAAAAAATGCGTACCATCACCGTTCAAAAATTCGTTGCCGAAGCCAAAAGACGCTTCGGAGAAAAACCAGCGCTTTGGAAGGTCAAATGTCCAAGGTGCGGCACCCCTCAAACCGCCGAGGATTTCCGCGAGTATACGGACCTGGACGATGCGACAATTGCCACTCAAATCGGATATTCATGCATCGGACGCCACACCGAAGAAATGGGCTGTGACTGGACGCTCGGGGGGCTCTTCAGGATACATGAACTGGAGATAATCGACCCCGAGGGAAACCCCCACCCCCATTTTGAATTAGCAGACCCGGAGGCTACAGAATGAGGTATTACGACAGGATGCTATACTGGATGCGCCGGTACCCAACAATTATGACCTGCGAGGCAACTACCCTTTGCCATATGCTTCTCTCAAAGGGTCTGGAATTCGACTGGCGCAAAAACGGCACTCTGGATAGCGCCAAGAAGCCTCAACCAAAACCGCTCATTTCACGAGCCTGGGCAGCACAACTTTTCATTCAGAAACACCTCATGTTCTACCCGCGCCCCACCCAGTCCGCCCCGCTGTTCCATCTGCCAGCCAACATCCGTATCGACTGGCTCATGGCTGTTCAGGATTTTGTCACCCTCATCGTCATGGAGACTACCGAGAAAGACTACCGCGCGATGCTACGGGGTCACTACCTGCTCAAATTTCGCCCCGACTCTACACACGCTGCCAACCTCATCAAGAAGGGCGATAAAGCCTTCACAGAGACCAAAGTGATGGTCGAAACCCTGACCGTCCCGAAACTCAAAGAACTGAAACACATCCGCAAACGAGAAATCGTCGAGTTTTACCACAGTTCGGACTATGGCAGAGGACTAGCCGAGGTAGACAAATACCTGGCAGAGGGAAACTAGACATGCACATCATCTTGTCAAACGAGGAGGCAAATGCGCTCTGGGTACACTGCGATTCCCTCCAGACAGGTCCAAGACACATCATGCGAGAAATCTGCAACACAATTGAAAACGGCGAAGGATACGTGGAACTGCCCTTTGACGCGCTCGCTGGTTCTGCGCTGGAAGAATCAATCCAAGAAGCCATCGACCGCATTCAGAAGTGTGATTTTTTCCCTTTCGGCGTCGCTTTTGACCTGAATGACGAAGAAATTAGCGCCATCCTGGGACGCGACCCTGGTACCCGGAAACGCCCGAGACAGTGTCCTGTTTGCGGCTGTTCGACGCTCACAAAAACCAGTTCTGATATTGCAAGCGACATGATTCGGGTTCACGTGCCGGGTCGGAAAACATGTCTCGACGTTGTTGACGCCTACCAATGTGCTGAGGGGCACGTCTTCTACATTGGGGCAGGAACTTGATATATTTCTCAGCAGATACCCATTTTCGACATGCAAACATAGCACGTCACTGCAACCGTCCTTGGGCTGCCGGCTACGTCGATGAAGACAACGAATGGCTCAGCAAAGAAGCCAAAAACACATGCGCCGTCGAAATGGACGAGGCTCTGATAAGCATCTGGAATCAAATAGTAAGCCCAGAGGACGACGTGTATCACCTGGGGGACTTTGCTTTCCATGGCACGCGTGTGACCGTTGAGCCCCTGGTTGCACGGCTCAACGGACGCATTCGCCTCATCCTGGGAAACCACGACGCACGGGGAGTCAGAAACGCCACTGAGTTTGTGTGGGTCAAGAAAGAGCACACGATGATTCTGGACGGCGTCAAACTCTATCTAAGCCACCGATACAACTGGCAATGGACTGGCAAGGAAAGCGGAACCTGGCATTTGCACGGTCACTCGCACAGCAAGTATTTCAGGAGCAATCTGTCTCTGGATGTTGGGATAGACGGCCACGACTATGAGCCGATGCCCTGGGAGCGGGTACAAGAAATCATCCATCAAAGCTATCGCCCCAGCCGTTTCCAGCCAGGGCGATGTAATTGAATCTCTACGCTTGGCAGGTCAGCCTTTCAGCGGGCCTGTCTTCTCGTAGCCCCTGTCCCGAAGAATTTCCTCTCCGCTGTTCTCGTCGGCAAACTCGACAATGCCGTTCAGGATAACATACAGACCTTCTTTCGGAATGACCAGCGCCGTCTTCGCCCAGTAAATATCCTTCGCCTCGGGACTCAATCCTTTCACCTCGGACATGGCCACCTTTTTGATGTCTTCCTCGGTGTCTATGATTCCTTTGACTGTCCGGCTGCGCCCCAATGTTGCCCTCACGTGCCCGCGAATCTGGATGTGGAATTCGCCGTCACCTTTCGACAAATAGGTCTTGGTGCCTTTGTAGGCCGTCAGGTTCTTGGCCAATTGCACCAGATCTCGTGCTACCCGTCTCTTGTTCATGGTTTTCTCCTCAGTCCAACAGACTCGTAACGGTACCGCCCTTGTACGGACCTTTGACGTGCAAATTCTTACGGCTCGACCCCCACACCCACTCGCCCCGGAACAAGTCGGCTGTGAATGCGACCTTGTCGAGCTTGTCCTGGAAGTTGGGCTTGAAAGTCTCCCGGTCGAGTTCATTGCGAGGAGCAAGGGTCCTCCCGAACTGCTGCACGATGAGTCCGCCCTTCGGTGTGACCTTGAGAATCTTGCCCACCCGCTCGCGCATGAGCCGGTACATGTCAATCACCACAAGACCACCTACGCCGCCAAACTCGTCCTGGGCTGCCTGAACCGCATCACGACCCTTCTTGTCGAGCATGGGAGCATCAGCCTTCACAAGATTCTCGCCGCCAATGGTCATCTGCTTTTTGTTGTTCACTCCTTTGAGATTGTACTTCACATGGACATACCGAATGCGGTAACTCTGTCCCGCTTTGCCGTAGTTGGAATCGCGTTTCATCACAATATTGTCACCCACTTCGCCATGCCCGTACTTACCGGAAGGTCTACCATCAAACTGAAAAATCTTCCCCAGGGCTACGTGCGGGAGGCTAAACAGGTACTCGGTTTTGCCGGTGCGAGGGTTCGGTCCTTCCAGGGCATACTCGACGCTGAAGCCCATCACCTCAAAGATGTTACGACTCCGACCCTCGAATTTCACAAGGTCTCCCGGCTGGAACTTGACAACATCGTGAGCCGTCCTCTGTCCGGCTGTCACAAGAAGCGACGCAATGCCCTGCAGTTCGTGGGCTACGGCAATGTTCGACGCCCGCAAAACACCCTCGTATCTCTCGGCAATGGCTTTGGCAAGGAACCGCAGAAAGTGGTTAACATCGCCATTTGCGAAGTCAATTTTGCGCAAGGTGTCCTCGATTTTCTTACGCTCCCCACCAGAAGTCAGAGCGATGTGTTCCACCACAACTTCATTGGGGATAGTATGCAAGACGCCGTGAGAATCCTGGACGTCGAACAGCCTATCCGGAACGTCCTTCTCTGCAAAGAAATTGTAGAGATACGTCCCTTTACGAAAGTTCTTGTAGGCGTCTCGCATTGCCATCTCGCTCTCCTGTCTCCCAAATTGACCTCACAAGGTGCCTCTTAGACTCACCAGAAGGCTACAGAAGCCCGCTGTGCGTCCCAAGTGCCAAAAAGGCTCTGGTACACCGCCAGACACTCAAAAACCATCAGAGCGGCTTACAGAAAGCCACAATATTAAGAAAATATCATGAAAAAGGGCTAATTCCCACATAGGAATTAGCCCTTTTCTTGGCTAGTTGCCCTGTTTTATTCCTCGGACAGATCCCCCGTCCTCAACACTTCCGATATCTCTTTTCCGATGCGCTTCCCCAACAAAAACAAAAGTGTCTCAGCGACTCCCGCCGGGCTTCCCTCGATAACCGTCCCCTTCGGAAACGTGACTGTGACTTGTTTTGCAGCCTCTCTCTTAGCCTGACGTTCGGCTTCATCCGCCCGCAGTGATTCCACCTTTTGGCAACTCAATCCAGCAGGGTTCCTCATCCCGCTCCACTCGTCTGGTTGCGCTCTCGAAAGGTGTCCTTCTCCATCGGCACTTTTCGCATATCCACCTAGCGACGCTCATCACCTTCTCTCATCATTTCAGAGTTAACTTTAGTCAGGCTCACCTCGTGCTCCAGTTGCTGGCGTATGCACAACAAGTATTCAATATAGCAGCCGTCGCAATACACGCCCTCCACGAAGCCACAATACTCCCTGGGTTGTGCCGAGTAATGTTCACAAGTATCGCACTTCATGGATGCCCCTTTCATGTGGTCAAGCAACGCCGTAACGATTCCTTTCGATTATACCAACAAAAAGTGAATTTTTACGCCCCGGATTCCATGAGATGTTCCAGCAAGAACGGACAATCTATCGGCACATCACGCTCGTCATATGGTTCCTTGGCTTTCAAACACTCTGCTCTCGCTCGCAGGCGCTCGTTCATGCACCGAAGCCAACGAGCCTCTTTGCACCTGTTGCAAACCATAAGATTGTGGTGGACTTGACTTTCCATAGCCCCATTTTATACCAAGATCAGCCATTTTGGGATGCAAACATGAAAAAAATCCAGAATTCAACGGCATTTGCTCTTTGAGACCGGTTATAAGGAAAGTAAGGAGGAAACCCGATGAAAGCCGTGCTGATTGACGTTCGCAACAAACAAATCCGGGATGTGCATTGCGACGGTACGCTCGAAAACATCTACTCCCTCACAGGCTGCAGGCTCATCCAACCGCTGGACAGAAAGGAAATGAAGTTTGGGAGTGGTGTAGCCAAGAAACTGGTCAATGCTTAGAAAGGGTAAAACCATGGGATATGAAACGCACATTGTTATAGGTTTCCTTGGAGATCCTGTACCAGAACTGGCAAAAGATTTGACTAACCCATATGAAGATGGGTCTGGGTATCCATATAAAAAGGATAAAGCCGGAAACCCAATCAAGACGGGGCGTATGCAACGATACTTGATGCCTGCTGTGCATCTTGACCTTAGCAAAATCGACTATAGCAACCTCGACTTGTTGCATGATAAGTACCTTAAGGTCACCGAAGAAAATCAAAATGAGTTTGTGTATTTTTATCACAGTGACAGGTGTACCGAGTTTTCTGAAGACAACTATGGCGATCCACTTGTCTTGGTTCCTTTCAAGGATGTCTTAGAGGCGGTGCGCACTGACGTGCAGAACAGCGATTATCGCCGCTTTCGGTGGTTGCTGGGACTGATGGAAGCCATGGCACTAACCGATAACTCAAAACACCTGGTATGCGTCTTCTATGGAACGTGATAACATTACACAAGAGGCTTTTCTCCACTCCGAAACGCAGGGCTTTCTTGCCCGGTTTTCGCCTCGCCCTATTCTGGAGAGCGCTCTGATTCTTGGCACGGACCCTAAAACCGGAGAAGCCACCGACACAACTCTCAACGCAAACGACATCGAGGTTCAGTTCCTAAAATTCGACACTGCGCCCGAGCCACCGCCAGCCATTTTCCTGGTTTTGGAGGATGACCAAGATGCCTGACACGAAAACAGCCCCGGAAACCGTACCCAAATGCCACGGTAACTACGACAGCCGTTTTTCCTGCGAGGACTGCGGATTCCAGCAAAGTTGCCGCAAAAGCCGCGCGTTTGTGCAGCACATACAATCCATTGCACAATGCTACGGCGAATACGAACCGGAAAACCAAAATTGCGAACAATGCTTACTTGTGGAGCACTGTCAATCCGCCACAGACGGCTGTCCCCGGGAACACTGCGGAATAGAGACGGGAACGCTTGCCGGTCTGAAATCCGCAATTGAGGCGTCCACCGCAGAAACACCGTTCTTCCTGGAACCGCCCAAAGGCGTATCCTGACAATTTGAAGCCTTTTAGAAAGGAAAGAACCATGGAACTCGTCATCACGGCTGTCCCCACAAACGAGAACCGCATACCAGCCATCAAAGCGCTCCGCGAAGTCACTAATCTGGGGCTCAAGGATTCAAAACTCATCATTGACTCGGTCGCAGCCGGTGAAACACGGCAAATCTCCCTCAACAAGGAAAAAGCCACCCGAGCGACAACAACACTCCACAACGCCGGCTTCACCTTCTCCACCTACGACCCAAGTGACGACATTATCCAACACATCAAGGCAGCCATCCAATTGGCAACTCAGCGAGAAATGCCTTCCGTGCTGCCGCATCTCACCGTGGCTTTTGCAAAAGCGCTTGAACTGAAAGAACAAATCACATGAAATATCTCATTTGGAGCATCGAGCACAATGCCTGGTGGGCTCCCAACTCGCGGGGATACTCAACCGAACTCAGCGGAGCCGGTATCTACGAACGGAACGAGGCGAGTAAAATCATCCGAGGCGCAAACAGGTGCGGCGAAACCAACGAATGTATGATTCCGGTCGCCGCGATGCTCTCTGGGCTCCACGCAGAAACAGAAACAGAGTAGGTGAAAACGTCCCTGATCCAAACAGTAGAACTCAAGGGACCGCTCGAATAATCAGCAACTGTCCTGACACGCCTTCACATGAGTGGATTCAAAGCCACAAGGGGAGGTCCAGACGCAGATGACCCCGCCAACCGTTATCATGTGATTGCTGACAGGCGAGTACTCTAGGTCACGAGCCCGGCGTTCGCTTCATCAGGTGTTCAAGCACGAAAGGACACCAGGACGGCAATTCCTCCGGTTTCCTCGCGATAACTCTCACTGTGCCATCTGCCTCTCGCAAGTGCTTCCTTTTGAAACACCTGTGGGCACGGCGGCAATGTTTCTTGCACAACTCATAATCCGGCTTCATGTTTTCATTATATCACCTCAGCGCGACACCGGACACAAAAAATGATCCCCACTCTTGCGAGCAGGGATCACGTGAGGAGAACAGCCGCTGGGAGAGGCTGGTTCCGTGAATTTCAGGTGGCTTTTTTCAGGTCCTTGGCTAGCGTATCCATTGTCCTCGAAACGGTGGACAGTTTACCAGACAGTTCCCCACACAAGTTGCGCAGTAAAAATGCCGCATCTTGCGTGTCGTAAAAATCCATTTTGTCACCTCTGCCACTATCCAGCGCTTTCAACGCCTCTCGGAGTTCTCGGAAGGTACTCAGAACGTCATCTGACCGCGCATTCTCTTTTCGAATTGCTTCAGTTCCCTGCGTTCTGCGGAGGTCAGGTCAGGTTCTTTGTCCCAGAGTTCCTTGACCCTCTGGCGTTCTCTCTTGTTCAGGTTGCTCGGTTCGTCCGCCGCTACGATTTCCTTCGCCAACCGCAGCAACTCGGATGCTACCGCAGAGGCAGACAGGTTCCTCATCAAGCCCTTCTTGTTTTTGATGACTTGTTGCAGCCCTCGGATTACGCTCTTGGCTCCGTCCTCGCTCAGGTTCTCCACTGATTCGCCCCTCTGAATCTTCTTCAGGGCATCTTCGTACCAACGCAGGTCAGCCTCGTCCTTTTTCAATGCGGCTTCCCATTCCTTCTTCGTCGTCCTGGGCATCTGACTCCTCCATCTAACCGTCGCGCAAGTTTTCTTACGCGACAATTTCTCGGTTCAACTCAATTTGCACTTCATCTGATTCTTCTTCGCCGCACCTGTTTCGCAAGATGCGCTGAACGGAGTATAGCATACTCAGCAGCGTATTACATGACCGAATGACTTGCGTTTCCGAGGTGGGCTCATCGGTCAAGTCTGACACACTCATCGCACACCTCCTAGAACATCATACTCGGCAATTTTATTCCCAAAGCGTGTGCTGCCTTGAAGATGTTGTTTCTGTGAAGGTCCGCTCCCCTTACATGACCGCTCACGCTCATCTTTAGTCGGTTTATGGCTTCCCTCTGATTGCGGTCAGGCGTGAAATCCTTAGCAAGTTGAACCGCAACCTTGAGTGCCAGTTCATACGTCTGCTCGTCTACTTCGCTTTTCAATTTGTGAATGTCCTTCGGGTCAATCAGGGCATAGAACAAACTTTCAGATGCTTGCCTGTTGCCTTCTTCTGAGGCGCTTTTCTTCTTCAGTGCTGCGAGGTCCTTTTTTAACGCAGTTTCGACCTTCTTGATGTCAACGTCGTCAAGATCAAGATGTCCAGCAAGAGCCTTCAGACTGGCAACGTCTTCCCTGAGCGCCTGTTGTACCCGGTTGCGCAAGAGTTTGAGGTCGAGCTTGTCACCTTCGGCTTTCGTTGCCTTGTCGTGAAGAGCCTGCATTTCCTTCACAGCGTCTTGGACCTTTTTCTTGGCTTCCTCTGGCGTCATGTTTTTGGTGGGTGCGTAGGTAATCCTCTTTGCCAGCCGCACCAATTCTCTCGCGACCTGTCTCATCTCTGCTCCTTCTCTCGGATGTTTCCAGACCCGTTCCTGCCGGCTACATCCCTTCGGTTTTCCGTGGCACGTTCTTTTCCGCTGCTTTTCCATTTCTCTCTGGATTTGCTGCTTGTGTTTCTGGTTGTATTTCCGTTGCTCTTTGATTTTTTTCTTGCGCTGGATTCCCTTTAATGGTGGTTCCTTGGTTACAGCCATTTGCGTCGCCGAAGAAGTTACCATCTCCGTCATGACCTTCGTAATCTTTTCCTTCAGTTTTCTGAGGATGTACGCCGGCACCTTCCTTAAAGCGAGGGGTATCGTCCTGATTATGCTACCCATTTCGTCATCCATCAAGAGGGCGCGCGCATGGTGCATTCTGCTGCTTATCTCCTTTTCACCATTTTTCTCCATGACCATTAGCAAGCCATCGTATGCCTCTCGCGCCAGCTCCCCGACGAGGGCATTTTTGAACGTTTTCATAGCCTGCTCAAAGCGCTCCTGGATACCCTTAATCTCCTTCTGTACTCGGTGTTTACCATCCGGAGTGTAGTAGTGTGTGAACCAGTACCACAGCCCAGCAGACTTTACGATGCCAAACCAGGCACGTCGTAGTGATTTCGACGTTAAAATCACGTCAGCCCACCAATTCAGCGGCAACCGGTCAAGGCAAATCGTCATACAGCTCGCGTGAACGGGACCATATTTCCCCTTCACGCGCTTGCATGCTGCCAAAACAAAATCAGGGACCTCGTCTGTCATTTTCCAGTCCTTATCCGGTCACAACAATCCTGGCTATCTTCACCAGTTCAGAAGCCACGTTAAGCGCCAAACCGGTAGGAACAGTATGGTATCTCGCCAGACTAATGGGATAGCGCCGGTCGTTCGTCAAACGCACTCTTAATGCCGTTTGTTGATCCTTCAGCATGATCTCTTTTTGACTGCGCTTCGACACTTTCCAGCCGGCAGAAGTCAAAACATCCACAACGCCGAAAATGTCATCGCTCGACACTAAGAATCGTTCTATCGCGCCACTCATCGCGTCGGGTTTCTCAACCACGCGAAAGCCTGCCCGCTTGAGAGTGTAGGGTATCGCAGGTTTGGCTCGTCGCTTCATTTTCTCGTGTCCCAGCGCGTCACAGTCAAATCAGGATCGACCGTGAACAAAAAAGCACCCGAGTTGTTTATCGGATTCAATGCCTCGTTTTCCTTGAACGTCACTCTCCACACCGCCGTTCCGTAGGAGTTACCAGGATAGACATACGCTCTTTGCTCGTGCTTTCCGGCATAGTAGCCCCCAGAGATAACCGCGCTGTTAACATCTCCCTTGTTCCGAGCCTTGAGTTTCATTCCCTGGAGTTGCTCGGTTACTCGCTTTTCGGCACGTCCATTCGTCATCCGCAATTTCATGCTAGCCCTTTTTGCGATTTTCACCATCTTCAGTCGGGCGCGCTTCACTTTTTTGATGACCTCGCCGTCTGATTCGAATTCCCCCGCGATGGTCATGGTCTTGCCCTTAAGCACTGGTCTGGGAGAAACATCCTCGTATCCATTGAGCCACGCATCAAAATCATCTGCCATGTCTTGAGGCAAGTTCCTGTCCAACCAATCAGCGCTTACCATGATAAAACAACGTTCAGGGTAACGCTTATCCACTCCTCCTAAACCGACCGAGGTTCCGTACTGTCCTTCGTAAACCTTCACGAACTGTATCTTCAGTTCTAGTTCAGTCTTAGTAGGAGCCCGTGGAAATCCTTCGAGTGCGTCCTTTGTACTCTCCCTCTCGGCATCTTCTAACATGCGTTCCCACATCTTGTCTGGAATACGCACACCGTCATCTAATTCCCCCAGCCATTTCTTCCAGAAATCGTTGTCGCCCAACCATTCTTTGGCAAAGTCGATTTCTTTCCGGTGCTCATCAAACCACGGATCTTCTTTCTCTTCTTGAACGAGCCCGAGATTTGCTGGGCGGTCAAACGTAACTTGGAAACCGACAAGTTCAGGACCTAGCCCCTCCTTCTCGTTGTACTTCATCTTGCCTTTTAACTCTCGCACAATACCGTAATCATCGACAAAATACACGTAGAGCATGTATCGCTGCTTTTTGCCCCAGTTTCTCCCGTGCCAGTATTCCGTACCAACAATGCCCGTGTAAGGCTGGGAAGGTGCCTTGGCAAGCATCTTAGCAGAAAAATAGCCACTCGTCGGGCTCTTGCCACCTCTCTGAATCATACGTTTGATGAAGTCACGTTGCTTCGGGGACTCCCAAAGACCATTGTTGCTCTTTGTCAAAGACCTCAGTGACCGATATAGCCGTCCCTGCGGTTCTCCTCCCCCTGCTTCATCCATCAAGAACTTTGCCCTGGAACCCAACAGCAAGTCGGCAACTCTGATTAGTTCGACAGCAATACGCCTGTCTGTTGTCTCACCGTCTTTTTTCACCGACATCCTTGCCGTGCGTTTCCGGGCTTTCAGTCTGGGCTTCTGCCTGTCTATTTCCCACTGCCCCTTTCGCATGATCCAAGGCACACCTTCATACCAAAACAACGTCGCCCCCATCTGCGCCGCCGTTGCTTTGGCTTTTTGGAAAGTAATGTTGGTATATGTGACGTCAGCGATACTCATTTCACGGTTGCCTTTGCCTGCTCAAAGAGACCATGCACCGTCGAATTCATTGTGCGCAGAGCCGGAATGATGTGGGCGTCAATAATATCCGGAGAAATCGTCCTGCCTGCTCCTGCCCGCTGCGCTCCCTTAAGTTGCCTCTGAGCAGCGTCCACGGCTTTCTGCACCCGATCTAAGTCCTGCTGCAGAATCTTCACCAACGAGTCACCGCTCTCGATAAGCCGGGTTGCCTGTTCCCACTGCTTTTCGCTATATGCTACGCGCTCGGCAATTTCGTTTTGATTCATGCCACAATCTCCATCAAAAAGCCTGCAGACGGAATTTCTGTCTCTTAACGACTTTCTCCGCAGCAGCAACATCGTCAGCAGAAAACGAAGCGCCCCCGGAGACGTACATGCGACCACCAACATTCAACAAGACAGCATCCGTCGGCTTCTCGGTTATCCTGTACGCCGAACCATTTCCCTTCAACCCAGCCTCGACAGCGGAGAGTTTCTTAGCCATCTGCTTGACTGCATCATTGGCGTCGGCGTTGACGTCCTTGAGAATGTCACCAGTTCTTACCTCCCTGAGTGCTTGCAGGATAATTGAGTCACCGATAACGTCATACACGAAAAACATCCCAGCCGCTTCTTTTGCCCCGCCAACGAGTTCCTTGGCTAGGCGCACCAATTTCTCGGCTACCATCTTATCTGAAACACGCGCCTTCTTACTCATCCTTTTCCTCCGTCTGCAGAATCTTAAACCGATGCCTCAACGCTCACCATCTTACTCATCACATCCTTGAATGCATCCAAGGCAACATTGAGTTTTTTGACAGTGTTCCGGATAACAGGCTCCCGGCTCCGCTTCATCTTATCCCTGACCGCAGTAAACTCGTCCTGCAGCCTTTCTAGCCGTGAAATAGCCATTGCGATTACTGAGCCCATGTCCGCGCCAGCAACAGGACGATGAGAAGCCGTCAAGTACAAACTCTCAGCACTCCTTTTCAACCGAGCCAGCAAAGTCACCATGCTCTTGAGGGCGTCATTTAACAAACTCGCGGCGTCAGGATTGGACTGGCGCAGGTCACGATACCACCGATTCAGGGAGTTGTATTCAGTGTCGAGTTTGTCAATCAGTTCATAGGGAAACTTCGTTTGCCACTCGTCCACTTCAGGAGAAATATCTCTGGCGATGGCAACCAGTTCCTTGGCGATCTGAATGTTGTTCATCAAGTGCTCCTAAAACAGACTGGCTTTGATTTTCGAAGTTGTCACGCCAGAGCCCGTCCCCCTCATGTAAAAACCGCAGCCAGGTGAGCAGCGATCCTACGAACCGGAAGAACACCCTCACCCTTCACCCAGTTCATCATATCGGCTTCGTCGCTCCAATCAGACCGTTTCCCGCTCAGGTGGATTTCGAACTTTTCACCCTCGAAAATGATACTCAGCGTCGCCGTCGCAGCAATGTCACTCGCCGCGTAACCACTCATGAACATATTGTATTCCCGCGCGGCACGATGGGTACGCTGAATTTGCCGGATGCCTTTGAACTCGGACTTGATCTGCTTCTCCAGGTCATCCATTAGATCGCTGTAGGCACGATGGAGATACGCCGTCACACGCAAATCGTCAGCCTTCGCCATCAGCGTCTTCGCCATCCTCAATAGCGCACTGGCTACCTCTTTCATCTTCCCGCCTTTCTGTGCCGAGTACAATCGCAAAAACAACGTCCTACGGAACCGGACCCACGTGCGTTGCAATGCGGTTTATCGCCGTCGCAACGTCAACAGGCGGAGAACCACCCCAATCAGCCGGATTCGCAGTCAGACCCAACCCAATCGCATTCTGGGTCAAACTCAGCGTGCCACCAAAGCCGCCGGCAATCAAGCTACTGGCAGATCTCGCATCCGCATAGGCTGTGCTGCTCAAGTTGTACGTCGAGCCCCCAAACTCACAAAACATGAATGGAGCCCAACTGTACGTCCAAACCCCTACCACCGAACCACCAGTCACAGCAGTCGTAGCATCAATGTCACTGTACGTCACCTGCTCCGCTCCGTAAATCTTGGCATTACCCCTGATCGGCACCCCAAGATACGAGTCCAAAGCAGACACCTCCAGCGATGAATACACGCTGCTGAATTGCGACCCCATCTCCGACGAACTATCCCCGTTGCGAATGGAAGCGCTCCGGAACTCAGCATACCACGAGAGATTGGATAGAGAAGCGTCCCCGGCAGGTTGCACAATGACGCCACCCTGCGGCAGCCTGGTTCTTTCGCAGTAAAACCACTGGTGATGACTTCCGTAGTAGCCCTCGCTGATGAGACGCACCCCATCCTCGATTGACAGACCAAAAGGCACATAAGCCGTCGGCGCGTGTCCCAGCAGGTGATAGCCAATGAATGTCTCGGCTGAGGTATTGGCAGCGTTGTTCAGTGGCTGTGGCACCATGCTTGTGACAGTGCCGCTGATGGTCGCCGGTCCTGTCCCCGAGTGCAATGTCAGATTTCCAGACGGTGGGTGGGCACTGCCTATCCAACCGCCAACGTAAGCAGCCGCAGGGCGCACGTAAATCGTCATGAGGTCGTCTGCGTAGCCAATGGCGACATACTCGTTTGACGCCCCATCCCGATAAACTGCTCCGAATGTTGAAGTTGCGTAATTTGACCCGTATGTAACGCTGATGTCCGGAGCACTTGCCGCTGCAGCCGACAGGTGATATGCCCAGCAGTCTGCCAGAGGGGGTCCAGTAATAACGGTGGCGGGATACGGCAACACATCCATGAAGGCAATCGCATTCGGCAAGTCAGCAATCGCATTCCGGCACGTGAGTTGCCCAGTGAAATACGCGAACTTACCCTCAACCCTGGTCACTCGGCGATGAGCACGCAGGGTAACGTTACCCTCATCATATACCCCGTCAGCCAGGTAGTAGGTCACACCCCGGGTCGCCCATTCGTCGTAATCGTTGCCGTGCGGGAAGTTGGCTGCGAACCACGTCTGCGCAGCCCCCAGCGTCAGGAAAGGCAATCCTCTTGAGCCGTCCGCTGTAGAGTCGTCGCCCCGAGCCGCGTCAATGTAAATCGAGTAGGGATACACACCACTTGCTGTGTAAAGACCGCCGAGTGCATTTTCTGCTCGTGATTCCGTATGAGTGCAATACGTCTGCCAGCCGGTATTTGCAATCGACAACCACCGACCCTTCACCAGCAATGCCTCCCGCTCCTCTGATTCGTAGATAACCTCGCCGGCGGCAATGTTCAGGATGCTCCGATCATGCACCGGAATAACCTGTTGACCGATTTCTCCCAGTTGAAACGCCTGGTCTGCTGTCCATGTCTTTATCACGGCTCTCTCCTCTCACGAAAGATGCAAATCCTTCAAACTCCATTGAAAGCCGAAATATCAAATAATTATGCGGCTTTGAGTAATGCCCGCAGCCTCACCACGCGTCCCATCAACGTTTCCAACTCCTCGCCCACAACCCCAGCCGCCTGATTGTACGCCTCCGCCATCTCCCTGTTTCCCCGCTCCAGCATCCAATCCTCCATGCCCAAAAGTCGATCAAATTCCATCTTTTTCATGTCATATTCTCTCAGGTTCTCTCTTAAAGCACGGCGTATTCCAGTTAGAATTCGGTCATACATGCCATTTCTCCTTCCAGCGCGTAAAGTCTCACAATGTCCGATAAGCATTCCACAGCGTCCGATAATGATTGCCACGGAAGCCTTATCGACCATTCCGCTTTCTGGAATTCAATTTTTCCGGGTAATTAGCAAAGGAAAACGGAGAAGAGGACACATGCACAAGCCACTCGTCCGGCTCACGCCCACCGATTCCACCGTCAGAATCATCAAGAAGATTCACGGAGCCTTGTCAGGTGTCGCTGCCCGAGATTGGCACAGAGAAGCCCAGGTCGCATGCCGCAGCCTTGGCGTTTTGGGCGTTCTGAATACTGCCCCGCGCTTTGTACACATCGTCGTCGGAAACGACATTATCTGCTGACACCGCGAGACTATATCTCTTCCCCGTGACTGCCTTTATACCAGCACCAATCAGGGGGCACTTGGTCGACCGAAACGCCTCTTCCGCTGATGACCATGCCCAGCCTGCAGCATACCGTTCTCTCCAACCTCCAACGCTCCTCGTCGAAATGGACCCACCCACCGCGATGTTCTTGGATGCACTGTTGGCATACTTCCTTCTTCAGCACCGGTATTCCCCTGGCTTGTATGGGTTCCCGGGCACACCCTCTGCGCGCTCGGGACCACAAGCGTCAAACAACGCCCATAGGCTCTTGTCTTTGGGATATGCTGCGCCCTGGGGACGTGTTCTCCTCGTCCTGGCACAAAAGAGGTCCAACGCCTCGTCCACGGCGTCTTCCTGTATCACCAAAACATCCCCAATAGCCTTGCGAAGTTCAGGGAGGCTTTCCGCCGTCACCTCAACCAAATCCGCAGTCCCCCACGCGAAGAGGTCGTTACACAAGATGCAAAATGTCACCAATCCATAACACCCTCCGCACCTCCAAAAGACGCGGTCCCTGATATCGTACTCATCCGTCAAAGCCAAAAACGGATAAACCAGGTCAATCGCAAGTTTCTCTGCCTGTGTCATCTCCTCATCCTTCCCTGCACGCTGAAAAAAGCACCCGACAAACGGAAAACCCATCTTCCCCACCAAAGAGACTTCTCTTCTGCCGGCTGCCATTATACCATCTGGGTTGATTTTTGAGCAAGTTTTTAGACGATTTCTCGGATTTTTCCCGACATTTTGGATTGGAACCGGTTATACATGTCGAAAGGAGCCCAGGTCCGTAAAACGCCACCTCAGAACAAGGAGAAACCCAAATGAAGAAGATGCAATGCTCAACCGAAGGATGCGAAGAGGTCGAACAAGTAAACGACAAGTGCCAATCGCTCAGGTGTTGGAAATGCACCGCCGGGCTCTACCCGACCGAAACAAAGGACGAACCCGAGCAGCAGTCAGAATGAGATCCTGACTCACCTTGGCGTCGGTATTTCTGTCAGCGCCGCGTCACCAATGGGGCTCTTCCCCTCCTTGATGAGTCTGCTTGCTGCCACCACTGCGAAACAACTCTTGCTGTCATGAATCGTCGAATACAAAGATAGCAAGAACTCCGGCTCGACAACACGCCAGCCCCTCACCTCAATGCTCGGCACATCCCTCACAAAGAGGTCAATCGTCATCCGGATGTCCTTGTCGCCTACCAGAGTATATTTTTCATAGCGACGGAAATCCTCGGCGCTCGGCATCTTGTCAAACCGGGTCCTAACCTTCCGAAAGCCGTTAGCCTCTAAGTCCGCGATAACCTGCCAAAGAACCGGGGGCGAAACAAAGATATCCGCGTCCTTGTGATCATGGGCATGCTTCAGTTCCGTGTGCCCTGCCGGGGACATGAAATGCCACGCCCAGCCGCCAGACAACACCACGCGCTCCCTCAGCCTCTCTAAGTCAGCGAGATATGCGTCAATGCGCTCTTGACGCCAAGTTTCTCCATACCGCCCTGGGTTGTGCGGTGCTGCCATGATACCTCCCTTCCCAGATTTTGACCGCCCCTAAAACCAGTTCCCCTGACTATCCTGCATGACCTCTTTTCCGCACCTCGAACACGTTGCATGAATAGAGCAGCCATCAAAGGAACGTTTGCCGCCGCTCCCGTCATGCCATCCCATTACCAAACAAAACGACTTGTCCTTGAAGCCAACCACCCAGTCATAGACGCCCACCAACCAGAAACCGCCAAAAACCACAAACAAGAAAATCCATATGTCAAACATGCCGTTCCCCTCCACACAAATCTCGCCATTTAACACGACTTATCGAAAACCACCATCTCAAATTATACGCTCTACCTAAAAAACCACGCACGAAAAAACCCCCTTTTCCCAAGGAGGTCAAGATAACTCCAAAACTCGTCACTACAGGCGATTTATCTCTACATCAAAAGCGCCCGACTTGCAGACCGTCAAATCTCACACTCATCTCCCAGCAGCATGTCAAAATCAATCAGGTCCCCCAATTCACGCGGTGCAATCTCGGCCAATTTCGACGGGTCTACTATTATCCACTCATCACGCTCATCGCTCACACAATCGCGGAGACTATCAACTCTCTGGGCTTCCCTGGGCTCTCCTCGCTCCGGCTCCCCTGCCTGGTGCGCCGAATTACAGCGTTTTGCCATGAACCTCTCGGCTAAAACCAATGCCACCGGGTCGATACCTTCCTCTCCCTGGTCAGCCTGGGCTCGTAGTTCCCTCAGCGCATTTGGTCCCAGGTTGACATACCTGAACGCCGGCTCGGGATTCTGGTCGAGCAGTGGTTCGGCTCCATAGTCATCCGGGATGTATTCAGCCTCAATACCTTCTGGAGGCACCCCTGAAATCATCTTCCTGAGCACTTCGTCGCGCGAGGTCATGTCCTACCAAGAGCCTTTCACGACTTTGAACCCGTGATTGCTGGATGCCTTCTGTAGCCGAGCCATAATCTCGTTGCTCCACTCCAGGTCTTGGTCATCGTCGATGCTCCACCGAATTCTCGTTGACGCGACAAACCACTCGCTTTTTGCCCAGAATCGCAGGGGACGAAAATATTCGAAGCGAGCCATGTGCTGGAAGGATTTCACAGCGTCATTCAATCTCTTGAAATCGCCCTCTGAGTCGCTGGCTTTTGTCTGGAGACTGCGCACTACATCTTTCCACTCGTCCCCCTCTTCCAACTCGACAACCCAGCGGAACACAATATCAACGAGTTTGCCCTTGCTGTTGATAAAAACTTGTTTGCCCGTCCAGGAACCAGCGAGTTCCTTGGCCATCCTCACGAGATTGCGTGCTACTCGTCTGTCGTCCATTGTGCCTCCCCTATCTCGGAAAAATCTCTCTGCGCTGTTTGTCAGCGTAATCATCCGGTGTGCCGAATTGCTTGATGAATTTGCGCTCTGCCCCTGCGACGCGGTCAAACGCCTTGGTAGTCAGTGCATTGATGTGTTTGAGGAGTTTCCCAATGAGCACCACCATCTCCTTGGCATCCCTCTCCCCTGGTCCGCCGGAATAAGAGGCAGCAATGTCGTACCTGTCCCCCACCTGCCGCAGGGCTGTCTCGGCATCGTGCAACTTGTTCCATATTGGGTCAAGCGCCTCATTCACGGTCTCTGGTCCCATTAGAGCCACGACATGATTTGCCACCCTGTCAGCCACTTGTTCCTGGTTCATGTCACCACCTCCCTTACCTTGCCCGGCTCTATTGCCTGCCAGCCGCTCATCATCCGCAAGAACCTCTTCACCGCGAAGTCGTCCCCGCGCATTAGCAAGTCCTTCGACTTGTTCCACAGCCAAACCACAGGCCGCTTGCCCATGAGCGGATGGCTGCCGTACTTGCTGAAGGCGATGTTGGCTTGCTGCATCGCCTGCTTCGGGTCGCCCTTTATCTTGAAGGCCCTGAGTTTGACTTTCTGTTCGTACTCCTCGCGCTGTCTCTTCTCTTCCTTGGCTTGGGCTTCGAGGTTCGTCACCTTGCGCTGGATGCCCTCGACCTGGGACTTGCTCAACTCGCGCCGGTATCCCAGGGCGACATGCAGGTGGTCGGCTCCGTAGGGCTCGACCTTCCCGGTTTCCTTGTCCTTCACCCAGTAGACGTGGACAATCTTCCGGCCACAGCTCTTGCACTTCTCGGCGTTGTCCCAGTCGCTCACCTTCGCGGAGACAAGGCCGTCCTCGCGCTTGCTGTATACCTCGTCCCATTTCCAGCGCCACTCGTATGCAACAGCCTCATTACCGTTTGGACCTTCAAATGTCTTGCTAAATGAGCGAGGTGGTCCGGATGTGAGAATCCGGGCTACCTTTAGCAACTCTTGGGCGAGGAGGCAGTCGTCCACGGTTCATCAGTCCAAATCAAAATCGCTCAGAGTCGCCGTCCACTTGATCTTCGCTTTCTGATAGTCCGGGAAATTGCGCAAAAACGGCCCCACTTCACTGGCATGTTTGAAGTAAAGCGGCTCGCCAAAGTCACCATCAACCGTTGTGATTTGCACGATGTAGTTGTATCCCTTCGCCTGCATCTTCTTGGCGACAGCCTTCTCCTTGTTGGAAAGAGCCGGAGCACCTGCAACCAGCGCCTTCGCCAGTCGCACAAGTTCCGTCGCCAACTCCTCTTTCGCCATCGGACACTCATCCGTACCACCCATCGGTCCTGTGCCATCCTGGGGACCTCTGCGAAGGTAACGTCTCCCTCGTGCCATCGGAGCATCATCTGTCATCGGGCACTCATCCGTACCACCGCAAGGACCACTGCCATCAGGAATACCAGGTCCCATGATGCTGCCCGCAAGCCGCACAAGTTTCTTCGCCAATTCTTTCCTGTCCATCTCTTGCTCCCCTATGTAATCTCAATGTCCTCAACCAATTATAGCCCCGGGCGAATGACCACAAACTTCTCACAGGCGATGAGACCCGCGCATCAGTCCAGCCAATTCGTGAACTTCCCTACGTTGGGGTTCTTTTCCAAGTACTCAACGACGGCTCCCGCGCCTTTTGCACCGCCGAATTTGACCACATACGGCACCGTCAACAACACAGAACTCGGTTCACTCGCCTTTGAACCCATGCGCACGTCACCATCCGGTCTCATTTCCGCAGGCGACTTTGAAGCCACTTTCTCGACCCGTTCCCCAAAACGCTTCATTATGGTCGCAATGCCCTTGGCGTCTTCGCGGATGAAACTCACCTCCTGGCGAAAATACACACTGCCAGTCACCTCACCGCCATCAAGTGTGACCCAGAGACCACGATAGGCAGCCTTCCTCGCTCGGGGTGTTCCGGAAACGTCAACTTTTGCCGTCAGTTCCTTTGCCAGTCGCACCAGTTCAGCAGCCACTCGTCTCTCATCCATCCCTCAACTCCTGCTTCAGAATGCCATGTAAATACGCTCGGCGGTTTCTTCATCAAACTCGCGCCTTACCTGTTCGATGCCCTTTTTGTAGAATTTGTCGTAAACCACCTTGCGAAGTCCAGCCGGCATGCTCCCAAAATAGTCTCGCAGGGCAATCACCGCACGCATCGCACTGGCAGCCTCCCTGTCCCGCAGCACCTTCGCGAATAGGTACAACAATGACTCCGAAAACCTATTCGAATCCGTCATGCGCTGAATAGTCTTGATGTGTTTTTCAACATCCACCGCCGTGCGTTTACGGTCACTGCTTACCCCTTTCGCCAGCCGCACCAGTTCAGCAGCCACTCGTTTTTTGTCCATCTCAATCCCTCTCTTCGCGCAAACCTTGTTACCCGCTACTTCCTCTTCAGACATCAACGACCACACCGATAAATGCCTCGCGCCCGTCGAGACCTGCCTGCACCTTCCCAGTACCACCAAATCTCTCGATTACGCTCCCGTCGTCGTCAAGCCCATCCATCTCAAACGTGAAACCGTGTTCCGAGCCCGACAACATCGGATTCTGCCAAATCTTCGTAAACTTCAATGAACCTTTGACATAGCGAACATTTGGCGTGAAAGCATTGGGCACTTCCTTTTCCAGCATGCGTTCCACTCTGCGCTGGTACTTCACTGGCTTCCCAAAAGTCCCGAGACTGTAAACACCAGAAACGAGTCTTTTAGCCACCCGGACAAGTTCTCGCGCTACCTGTTTCTTGTTCATAATTCCCCTTTCGCTCGCCTGCTTTTCAGGAGGGTGAACGGCAACCAATCAACGTCTCCTCAGTCAATCTTGTCTTCTACTTCTCCGGCACCGTCATCCAACATCTCTTGTTCATCCGGCACCAACTCATTGAGAAGCCTTTGAAATTCACCAACATGCACCCGCTCCTCGTCGGCGATATCCTGAACGACACTCCGGACAAGTTCATTATCCGTCGCATCAGCAATGAATTCGTAGAGGTGAACCGCTTCCTCCTCCGCCGCGAGACCCTGACGCAGTAGCCTGGTCAACTCACGCTCGTTCACCTTGCGATCAGGGTCCAGGCAAACGCTCGGATTGACAAATTGACCACCACTCAGAACCTTGGCAATGCGTACCAACTCTGCTGCAACGCGCTTGTTCGTCATCGGTCTCTTCCTATCTGAGTTTCTTGAGTTCTCCGAGGTAATTGGAACTACTGAGGGCATCAATCGCCTTCTTGATGACCGCCCGGATTGCCTTGATTGCCTTGTCGCGCTCTGACGGCTCTCCTCCCGGTTTCGCCACAAACGAATCTGAAAGCCTGTCATCGAGTTTCGCCAAAACCGTGAAAGCCTTGCCTATCTCCTTCCGCACATCGCCATCCAAGCCGGCTATGCGCTCTGCAGCAATCATTTCCTTGGCAATCCGCACCAGTTCTCCTGCAATCCGTCTCTCGTCCATCGCTTAGCTCCTCAAATAAGCAACTCGGTCCCTACCGCCCAGAAAGGACAGCGCGACTCATTCACCATACCAAGGAATATCAAAGAATTATGAAGGTTTTTTGCCGGTCAGAAGATGCTCTAGCCGGAAGGGGCAATCAGACGGTGGAACCCGGATGGTGTCCACGCGAGGGTTACGAACAAACCACACTGAACGACAGCGATAGTTGCACGGATTGTCCTCTCCGCCGCCCGTGTAAAAAACCTTGCGGCATTTGAGACATACGTTAGGATTCACCGCTTTGTTTCCCGACAACTACCAAAAGTGCAACAGGCTGCTGCATTTTTCTAATTCCTTTCCATAGCCCACTTTATGCTTTGTCAATTGTGCCGTCTGTAGCCAATTAGTAGCCGTTCTTGCAAGGTGTAGCCTTTTCGGGAGGCGTACTGTTGCACCCACAAGAACACGGCTCGCTCGGATAAAAACACCAACTTTTGTGATGGCTCTCCTCATGCTCGCGTTCGGTTCTGCAGCAACACGGTTCGCTTGGATAGAAATACCAATTCTCGTGGTGGTTCATCTGACCGGTATTTTGAAGCCCAGCGGTTCTCTCACGCCCACCGTCTCTTTTCAAGCCAAGCCAGCATCTCCCTTTCTCAACAAACGTGACGCCCTCTAGTATATCAAAATGCCCATCTCGTCTGAATCGCCCATCCCGCTTGCCCCCTTGATTGCCAAGATTGCCTCTCGCTTTCCCTCGGCTGCCCCCTCCTCAAGCGACGCCATGATTCCCTTCATTGTTGCCATCGTCAAAGCATACGTCGGCACAACAAACTTCGCGCCATCTGACAACCGAGAAACAACCGCCTCCCCCGTTACCACCTTCGCCCGAATCCTCACTCGTCACCGTCCTTCCAACCGCATTCCTCACACATTAACACCACCTCAACACACGAAGAGCAAGGAGCATGCCCAAGATGACAAGAGCAATTTTCAGACGCAGGATACCTCAACACTCCCTCTCCGCATCCAGGACACACGCCGCCCTCTTCTGGCTCCGCTGTCATCTCGCGCTCCTTCAAAACGCCGTCAAACCTTCTGACTCCTCACATAATCATCCCATTCCTGACCGAGTGCCCTTCTCGCCTTCAACATGTCGCAATTCTCGTCGTGTTCCCCTTCGTCAAGGTCCCTATCGCAAAACGCACAACACCGGTACATCCGATTGTCATACTCGCTCTCGTATTCAATCCCCCTTCGCAACCAGAAATGCGAATTCCTTGAAATCCGGCATCGCAAACCTCCTGACTACAAAGCAAACCACTGCGCCTTTGTGGGAATGTCAGCATCCTCTAAACCCACGGCACACTCGCGGCACAGCGGCACATCCTTCGGCGTGTACCAATAAGCCGTCTCCCTCTCACACTTGCAACAATGCTCATACGGCTCAACACTTATCTCCATTGGCTCGTGCTCAACAGTAACCACCGCTCTCGTCTCCTTCAAAAACCACCGTTGCTCGATTCCCATTATACCATTTCGGTTGTCTTTTTCGCTCGGTTTTTTCGTTTTTCTCGCTTCTTTCGTTGCCCTGCTTCCAGTAGTTGTTCCAGGTAGTACGGACACTCAGGTGACAATTCTACCTCCCGCACCCACTTCCGTCTCACTTTTCGTAGCACCCACCAAACCAAAAGAGTCGCCCTGTTCCATTGCCTTTTCCACCGCCGCCGCAACCATCCCGGGCTCAATAGGCATTCTACCTTCTCGCTCCAGAGATATTGATTCATTTGCCGGCAATACACCGAAACAAGATCATGACTCCGAACCATTGCAAACCCAGTGCAACGCTCGCAAAAATACGCGCGTACCTTCATCTAACTTATCTCCTTATAACGCTTTATAGGCAACAGCATAATCCATCTGACTTCTGGTCCTCGTCCAAAGTATACCGGAAATCAGACATTTTTTTCGAATTTCAACAGCAAATCCGATTTGAGCCCGGTTATAAAGAAGACAAAGGGCTCTCACTGAAAGGAAAAGTCATGGAAATCATCAGGCACGAGGGAAATGGAATAGCGCCTCTGTACGTCCACTACGAGCGCCAATCAGAACCGCAAGGGGCGTACATCGAAATTGACCCGGAACAGCAGACAATCAGCGCCAACTACAATTGCGAAATCGGTACCATGGTCCCTGCCGAGGTCTACTATGACCGCGTCTTTCGCCTCCCAATCTCCCCATGCATCAGCGCCGAAGCGTTATCCGAAACCATGGAAGCGATTTTGCCACACGCAAATCGTATCGCCAATGGATACGAATGCAAACGGGAGAAGGGCAAAGTAACCGGACACCTGACAGAAGATGCCCAATTCGCCCTCAATGAAGCACGGGCAATTTGTGAAGACCTGGCAGACAGTGAACTCGACCAAGTGTGGGCGGCGGAAGACTGGCTGGCAGATTGGTCAACCGAACTCACCGGGCGCGAGACAGACGAGGAACTGTCCCGGCTGGCTGACAAAATCCAAGACGACGCCAGTTCGGACAGAGCCAGAGTCCGCGACCTGCTTTCGCACCTTGAGTCGTTGCGGGACGAAGCCAAAGAAAAGGGAGAATAGGCGATGAAAGAACTCTCCAACGGCGCTCTTCAGGACACGGTAGCCGATTTTCTATCCGATGAAAACCTGGCACAATCCAAAGATGTTCTGAAACGTCAGATGCTCAAACTCATCCAGGACGTCAAAGCAGCCACTGAGAAAGCGTCCCAGGCTGTTCTAAGCCAACAAGACATCGAACAAGTCACCATTTTCGAGCGTAGAAGCGGCACCGACAAGGTTTTTGTCACAACTAATCTCCCGTCCCCGTACACCTATGAAGGAGGAGGTGCCCTTCGATTATCCTTTGACGCCACCAAAGGATACGGAAGAGAATACGCGAAAAAGCATTTCAAAGGCATTGAAATCGAGACTGTACAAGACTCCCACCAGTAGAAAAACATACTGCGGGACGGCACTGGATTCGTCGTTGGGATTTTCGACGACAAAGAAGGAGTCTGGTTCTGAAAAACTGGTTCAGGCGCGTCTCCGAACCAGTTCTTGCCATGTGGGGGCGATGCTCACCGCCTTGCTTATCCCCGGCATGGTTCAGATGCTGTTGAGGTGAGCACAGCATCCTGGCGGCATTACGGACGCTCGCTTGTGGCCGCGTGTCAGTCTCATTATACCAGGATAGGCTCTGAATTTGACACGAAAAAGGGCACCCGCTGCGTCCAGGGGTGCCCGATAGGCCGTACCACGCCATCGAGGGGCTTACAGGAGGGCCTCGTATGGTGGGTCAGTGCTTATCCGTACTTCCTGACTTGGTTCCTGGCAACGCGCTGCCATGCCTTTAGTGCCTTCAGCAACTCCCACATGACCTTCGACACCTGCATGCTCTGCCTCAGATTGCTGCTCTGGATACGGTCATCAGGGGGAACGGACTGCGACGCTGACTCCAATTGTGCCTCCAGCCCTTTTGCCATACCCCATGCCTTGGTGATGTCGGCCTCCATCGCCTTTAGCGACGGAATAAGGGACTCGTCATCCAGTATGACCTTGTCAGCAGCCGTGCGCTCGCTGGCCCCCACAAGCTCCTTGGCGACCTTCCACTGCTTGGTCAGGTCAACACCGGCAGCCCTCTCGTCGGCCAATGCTTTGAGGGTACTGTTGACCACCTTCTTCGCCTCCGCAATGGTCTTGAGCTGCCTCTTGAACTTGAGGGCCTCCCCGTCAGGCATCGCAAGCATGATGCGATAGAGCGGCTGACCTGGACCCTCAATCTCGACAACATGGCCCCCGTATTCCCCCAAGATGGCGGTCCAGCGATGCCCCTTGGAATCATCCCTCTCTGTCCACTTCACCGACGCTGCGCTCAGTTCCCTGGCCGACCTCTCGCTTCTCTTGACAACCTTCTCGATGACCCTTTCTGGGCTCTTTTCGCTGTAGTGTCTGTTCCCAAAACTCGCCCACCACTCGGGGGCCTTGAGCGCGTGGTCATGTTGGATAAGCACTGTTTCGGTTGTGTTCTGGTTGACCAGTTTGATGACACCGCCCTCTGGAGCGCCGAAGTCATCATACGTTAGGGGGACGTATGATGTGACAGCCCAGTCGCCGTATCTCTTTCCCTTCGTAATGCGGGCCGTCAGTTCCTTGGCCAGCCTCACAAGCCTCTCGGCCACTTGTCTCTCATCCATCTCTGTGTTCCCTTTCAACGCGCCATGGGGCAAACGGCCTCAGCATCCTTCAACGCCTCTACAACGTATTTTACCTGCTTCAGCCCATCTCAAATCCCCTGTGCAAATCTCTCAGAAAAGCCCACACAAGGCTTTACATTACCACGGATATAAAGAAATTGTGCAGGTGTGCCGCTATTTTGCCCCTGCGCAGCCAGAGAAGGCCGCTGTGCAACGCCGGTGAGACACCCCGTACCCTAAGACCCCCGCGAATCCCAAGCCCTCAGAACGCCCCTACCGCCCCCAAATGCCGTAAACATACTCGAAGTCGCCATCAACGCAGCCCCTATCCAGCGCCTGCATCATGTACTGACTACCTTCAACCCGGAATATCCTGTCGCCATGTTGATTCAAGACCTCATATCCCCTGTCCAGCAACATCCTTACGGACTCTTTCACCTCTGGGTCATCCATCATCCCGCCACCTCCGATGAAACCATCTGCTCGACATGGTACAAGCCACTAGGCAGTATCCCCCCGCTCCGGCAACGTGAATACCTGACCGCCCATGACCGGTTTTCCGTTCAATCCCTGTAGATATGTCCCCCACCACCGTTTACACTCGGCTCGGATATCCTCTACCACCCGCTCCTCAATCCACCTGCAGCCTTCCTGATATATCGCCGCAACCTCCTCGCTGTAATAAAGGGCGTCCATGCTATAGCCTACCAAATGCCCCTTCACTTTCTCGACGTCACCGCAGTCCTCGCATCTGACCATCTCTCTACCTTTCCCGTTCCACCATCGCTTGGCTGGGGACCGCCCAACCTTGCACCTTCAAAGCCGTCAGTATCTTCCGATTCTCACACCACGGAGGAGGATACGGACTGATTATCGTCACGCCTAATTCAATGGGACACTTCAACGCCTTGCCCCCGCTGCAATGCTTCGTCCACCCAGTTTTGCTCCACGTCGCTCCGTGTTTCTCGTAGCATCCCTTGCATATCAACCTCGGCGTCATGCTCTACCTCCCAGTCGGCGGAAGCCCGGGGGGTGGCGGACACACAAACCGCAACAACCGCCGATAAGACGGAACACTCTCAAACAACCACGCCTCTTTTCTCACTTCCTCTTCCCACTCGTCAAGGTCCTCAATCCCATACACGCGCCGCCGAGCCCTCTTCAATAATTCCTTATACGGCGGCTCCGTAACATGATACAGCATCAGATTCCCCCCGCCAACATCAGATGCTCAAGCCGAAAAGGACACTCTCTCGTTTCCACCTTAACCGCCGGATTCCCCTCTTCCAGTTCCTCCTGCACATCCCAACGCCCCAGCAAATCATTGACTTCCTCTTGATTCAACCAGCGCCTTCCCCGGCAGCCACGATTTTACCCAGTCTGCAGCGCCGGCACAAATCCAGTCGTCTCTCTGCTACTGCTTTTCTACGCCCGAACACCTTTCGCTTCCTTGTCTATCTCTTCACTGCGACTCTCTGCCCACCAGGTATGTATCGTACTCGTCGCCACCAGTGCCCCATGCCTCTTTATCAGTAATTCCCTCACTTTGGCTAGCGTAAACCCCTGACTGTACAAATTCACCGCCAGCCACCGTACCTCGTCTGTGTACTGCCGACCGCGCGCCGCATACGGTACCCCCACGCTGAAATACCGCCCACAATTACTGCAATAGTGTTTGCTGTAACGAACTTCTACAACAGCGTCAGACCCAAGATCCTTCAGCCGGCGACGACCTATCGAATGCCGCTTACACAACTGCTGACAACCTGGGCAAGCCGCCAAACTCTTAACCTTGCTTCTTTTTAGCACCTTCATTCTGATTATCCCTTCCCTTCCTGGCTTTCTCTCGACTGGCAAAAATCTCCGGCCAATCAATCTCCACAGCATCCCTGATTGCAACTACCAACCTCTTAGGCACCACATCCGCATTTACGCGCCTCAATCTAATCGCTAAATTGTATGCGTCCTGCCATCGCTCCTCCTCAACAAGCCTTTCCAAATCCACCAAGGACATAACCGCCTCACTCTTCCCAATCCGGACACTCAACAGTCTGCCCGGATAACTCGTGATGACAGTCCAGACAAAACATAATCATCCCGTCCCGCAAAAACAAATGACAACGGCTCGCCTCTTCGTGACTGTTGACCAAGAGAGACGGTCTGAATGTCGGCTTCTCCACATCACCATTAAACCACCACACCGGATGAACCCTGCCCATCTTGTCCGTGTGTGGCTTTGTCCGAAACGAATGACCGTAACCACACCCGGGACAATGAAAAACATACACCCCGGCTTTCTCGTCGATCAGGTGTATCTTCGGCATCCTGTTTCTCCTCGCGCGTTGCCTTTTCCACATATTCCAGAAACAGCCCCTTCTCGAAGCCACCACGCCTGACGCGCTTTTCTTTGCGCCTCGACTCTACCTCGTCCCTACTGCTTCCCATTCGCTCTGCTAAAGCCCCCAACACTTCCATAATATCGGCTACCTTCTCAATGCTGGCTGCTTCCTCAAGTTCCGCAACTTCGTCACGTAACTTCGCCAAAAGACACGCGCCAATATCTTCCTCCGCCAATACTCGAACCTTACACCGTTTCCCGGCAGCAGCAATTATCTCCGGAATCTTGTCCCGAACCAACTCATCGCACACTTCCACACCCGCACTTATTACGTGTTCAAGGTGGTAAAAACACCATGACGGAGGCGGTCCATCAACAGGAATGCTCAACGTCTTAAAGAGACACGACGCCTTTCCCTCTTCCCATTTACGGTAAAACCATTCCGAAGGCTCCTGACCTTTACTACGCCAACACTTCACACACGCCTTCTGACTCAACACGTCTACGTCTCCTCGCGTTCCAGTGCCTCTTTTACCACCCCCATTGCAAGACGTAAATCAGCCTCTCCCTTACAAGCAGGGGAAACCGCACCAACTATCTTGCCACACCTGTCGACCACCGCAGCAATGGTCGCCGCATCCCACGAAGTAGCACACAGCATGAACAGTGGACTATTCATCAACTCCGTCATGCCCTTGTCAAGACATTGCACTATTCGCCGATTCTCAGTCACCGCAATCAACACCTCCGGCTCCGCCAAACGCAACCGAGTGTCTACCAGTCTTCCCCCCGTTGCACCAAGATGACGACGCGGAATTATTTTGTCCGTGATTTGAGGTATCCCACTCTCCCGATACCCTTCACGCCTCTCCCACCAAAACCTCTCGCCAGCCGCAATAGACGCATTGACTTTCCCGTTTGAAGTCCGAAAATGCTCCCCAAAAACCGCCACGCTCAATGCCCACCCCATGTCAGTTACCCAGTCCCCATCCGAAAAGACACACCCACTCGATATCGGCAGCCATATCCTCTTCTTCCTCACGCTCATGTCCCCCTCAATGACACAAAATAACTCTCGACCAATCCAATTATACCGTTTTGGCTGAAAATTGAATTATTTTTCGTGGGTCTTTTCCAAAAAACCTCTCAATCTGTCAAAAAATCTTGTCGAAAAAACCAACCCAAACGGTATAATTAGGCTTAGAACGAAACCAAGCGGCGGCCTACTCACGACGCGGAGGAAGCTCATGAGTTGAAACTGGCGTGACGAGCCTAATTCGTGGTTGGTCGTCGTGGCTGCCGGGGCGTCCTCCAACGCCTGAACGATGGCGACGACCAGCATCTTCACGCCCAGTCCCTTAACGCCAGTCTTGCAGGGGCTGGGCATTTGAACCCGGAGAAAACATGCTCGGTGAGATGCCACAAATCTTCAATAGATACCTGAGAAAAGCACGCAAACAACACCTCTGCTGTGAGTGTCGTAAGCCGATAAAAACAGGCGATACTTACTGGTTCGCGCGCGGCTTGTGGGACCATCGCTGGGGCACATACAAAGTCTGCGTCCCTTGTGAAAAACTGCGGGCACAAATACACAAAGAATGTGATTTTGCGTCAGATGAGGCAATTGCTTTTGAACATCTGTCCGAGGCTGCCGGCGAGTACGAATACCCGATGCCCGGACAAACATGATGACGACTGGTAGTTCTCAGAGACTAAAGCAACCAACGAGGAAGGTTGATATCACCAATCCCGGATATTCCACTCTTCTTTTGGTGATTGTGCTCAGTCTTCCAGTTCATTCCCAAAGGCGATTGCTGCGTCCCTGAGCTGCTTCGCTGCGGCTTCCATTTCCTTGATGTATTTGAGCATCTTGGTTGGAAGTGCTCTTCTGCCGATAGCACGATTCAAAGCACGGAGTCCATCCTCGCCCTCGTATCCGGCGTTGATGATGACCCCAAGAGCCTTGTTGGCATCACTCTTGACATCTTCCCACGGTAACCTCTGGGCTGTGCGAGATGAATTTTCCTCGTCGTCGCTCTTTTCCTTCTTCTTCTCGCAGTTGTCGCGCATCGGACCTTCCGGCAATTTCTCACAACCTGCCGCGAGCCCCTTCGCCAACCTCACCAGTTCCGCAGCTACTCGTCTCTCGTCCATCAGCCGTTCTCCTCAAATATTCACGTACCATGTGCCGCGATGAATGTTTTTGCTCTCACCAATGTCATGCCACTTCGACCGGTACCTGTGCGCAATACGATACGCACCAAGTTCCGTCGTGAAAACCGTCCACCGTCCTTTGATTTTCATTGCAGTGACAACAGGCTCGCCGCCCGTGTGCTTCCTAAATTCCGCTATTGCCCTGTCTCTCCCAACATCGGCGTCTTCGTCCTCGTTCCACTCCCGGGCATTCAACTGCTTCGCCAACTTCACCAACTCCGCAGCTACTCGTCTCTCGTTCATCAGCCGTTCTCCCTCATTTCTCTTTTTTCGCTTCCTTGTCGAGTAGTTTTTTGAGACTCCGGAACAAGCCGTCCAACACCTTCATGGTGGTGTCAATGTTCTTGGCTCGCGCATATGCTTTCTGAATACGTCGCTGAATGGCTTCCGGCTCAGTGACTTTCCCCTCTGCAATAGGTCCAATGGCATGCAGAATCTCACCCAGAGAATGATGCTTGATGGCGCTATCCCACTCGCGCTCGATTTTTGACCCAACACCGCCAGCCGTAAGTTCCTTTGCCAGTTTCCTCGCCATCTGTTCTTCGTTCGTCCGTGCTCCCCTTACAGATAAAGGTCTTTCCGAACATTGTTGCCGTTGATGACAGCCTTGGTCAAGAGCCGCGTGATACTTTTCTTCGCCTGTTCATCAAGTTCCTCAGGCATGTTTTTGAGCCACGTGAGAGCATTCCCGACATTCACATCATACTCGTCCAATGCCCCAATTGCTCTCATGCGCTCTGCACGTAAACGATTGGCTGCCTTCCCCGCACGCATCACAGCATCAATGGCATCGTTCGGATTCTGCTTGCGAAGAAATCTTGCCGCAATAGAAAGCTCACGGTCAAGTTCGTCCAAAGCGCTGCCACCACCATTCAATCGCTTCGCCAACTTCACCAATTCCGCAGCTACCTTCCGCTTGTCCATCTCAAATCCCCTATGTAAATCTCTCAGAAAAGCCCACACAAGGCTTTACATTACCAGGGATATAAAGAAATTGTGCAGGTGTGCCGCTATTTTGCCCGTACACAGCCAGAAAGAGCCGCTGTGCAACGCTAACCACATGACCAGTACCTCAAACCCCTCAAACCCCAGGAGCCCCTCAAGACGCCCCCACAGCCACCGCTTTGAATTCCTCACTCAACTTCCAATATTCCCTCAATGCCACAGAACCACACCGATTCTGAAACTGAGCAGCACTCTCCCCTTCCCCCTCGGCAACCAACCGCTCAATATGCTCCGGACAGTCAGCCAAAATACGCTCCGCTAAAAGACGACGCTCACGCTCGCCCAAAATCGTCAAACGAACCGAAAAATCAATCCGACCAGGACGCGTGCAACCGTCCTGCCCCCTAATCGGAGCACCCAACGCAGCATCCAAAAATTCCACATGATTCGTCGTCACAATAGTCAAAATCCCATCACTCACCTCAATGCCGTCAATCGTGTTCAAAAACACATCAAACGAAAGAGGCTTCCCCATCGTCGACTCCGCCCCAACATGCGTCCGCCCATGAAAAACACCATCAATATCCTCAATCAAAGCAATGCACGGCACCATCCGCTTCAACCCCATCCACCCCTCCTGAAACTCGCGGTCAGTAAAAGACCCAAGCGCAAAAGAAACAATCGGTAAATCCAAATGCCTCCCTATTGCCCGAACCAACGACGTCTTCCCCGTCCCCGGAGGACCATAAAAAAGAGCCCCACGCTTCCAAGGAATCCCCCTCTCCTTGTACCACCCCTCCGAGTTCTTCCAGTGCTCCAGCATCTTCACCGCATCCATCACCGAAGCAGGAAAAACCAACGACTCAAAAGGATTCCCATCTGTCGCACCTTCCTCTCCAAGTTGGTCCGGAACCCAATGAATAAGACGCTTGTCCCATAAATCGAGGTCTGATTCCACCTCCTCGTCCACGCATTCTTTGGAATTCTCCTGTCCTCCATTCGAAACCTCTCCAAATGTCCCAAACGCGCGCCGGATAAAAAAACGCTTCTCCCGAAAACCAACGTATTTGACCCGATTGTAAATCTCAATCGCCTCAAATACAAATTTGTCAATGTCAAGAGTCCCACGGATGAAACTCAACCTGAACGTGCCATCGTAATCGCCAGATGAATCCCTCTCAGCCCGACTAAAGAAAATCGGTATCCACCCATAGAAAAATAACAAGCCAGAATGCGCAATGTCCTCGTAAACCACACTCTGGTTGCGATTCCGAGGACGCACAAAATACCTGCCCGCCCTGAAATACCGGTCCCCAATCCGAACCCGACGCATTTTCTTCCAACAAAAATACGAAATGGCTAACCCAAGTGAACCGTTGCGAATCATCACGTTAACCACAAATAGACTACGGACCTTCGCCAAAAAACCCCTGATCTGACCCCAAAAAGCAACCAGACCAGCAACCACAGGACCACCAATCAATAAACCACTGACACCATCCAACATCAGCCAATCTCCCCAAACCCACACAAAAGCGCCGCCTGCTGCTTCCTGAACGGACACCCAAAAGGAACCTCCCGTAATTCCTCCAACATCGTCCCCACTACCAACCAAGGCGTCTCAATACCCCCCCCACCCTGCGCTTCGCCATATGACAATACCCCTCCGTCCCCGCTAATGAGAGATAATGCCCACACCGCTCACATATGCCCCGGTTCACCACCACTTTCGTAAAAACCCCCTCTTGAGTTCCGTTTTTTGAATTTTTACCCCCATTGCCTGAATTCGAAAATATTTGCTCAAATCACCTCTAACCCACGACATACGTTCGCCAAAGAACCATCAACATTCTTCACCCAAACAAAATGCCCATAAGCCGCCGCATCAGTCCCCTTCGGCCGACGAGGGTCAAACGCAGGACGACGACTGTGGACAAAAATGTAACTCGGCATGTACCCTCCCCGCCACCAATCCCGCCGCTTCTGACTCTCTAAAAAACTCAAACGTAATAAAAACGCCACCCGCCCACCAGGAATAACATCATGAAGCGCCTTCTCAATAAACTCCCGCGCATGCTTGAACGGTGGATTGGAAATAATCACGTCCGGCTTCGCTAAACTCTTTCGCTGACTAATATCCGTCCCTAAATAATCACCCGTAAACTCCGCCGGTGAATCACCCCGAATGTCCATAGTCCTCACCTGACCACTAGGAATCATGCGCCCCTGAATCAATACCTCCGGATATGGCATCGAATATGACCCCGCTAACCCACCTGCACATGGGTCAAAATAACGAAACTTGCACGAAATAATAGCCGGATACGCATCAAAAAAATCAGTAATCGTACCCAGCGGAGTAACGTAATGGTCGTCCTTCAAACGGTCATGATTCTTATTTGCCCTGCTCATTGGTCCCCCTCACCCGCCTTGCAATTTTTTCCAGAGATAACCACTCACAATTCCCAGTCGTCGCACTATACTCAGCCAACCCCCGCCTCACATCAAAACGATTCGGTCTCCTGTCAGAACCCCTC
>Ga0180431_10000710_pt1 | contig 47601 bp, 63 predicted proteins | sample SS_ome_11_FD_132459 | JGI IMG/M metagenome (GOLD analysis project Ga0180431, IMG submission 132459) | Hypersaline lake sediment archaeal communities from the Salton Sea, California, USA - SS_1_MS_1 metaG | ecosystem: Environmental > Aquatic > Non-marine Saline and Alkaline > Hypersaline >... | reverse complement strand
CATTCCCTTTTGTAAAGCAGATGAAGCCGACCTTCCGGAGGCCGGTAGCCTCGGAGTACACGGTCAGCTGCAGGTCGTTGTTGGCGTCGTTTTGCGACTTCGCTGACTTGACGACCTTGTAGTTCCACACCTGTTTTTTCTCCTGTAAATCGACGTAGCCGAGGACCGGGACGTCGCCGAGCATCAGCTCGATTTGCTGCTCCGGCTTGCACGCCGGTTTGATTTTCGGAGCGAGGCCCTCCATGTAGTTTTTGAGGAACGTCCGGCCACGGCTGATGACGTTGTCCTTCTTGTCGCCGGACTGCTTCCACGCTGCCTTCGTCAGCTCCTTTGAGTTGGTGTCGAACATATCCTCAAAGAACTCGATGACGGTGTCCACGTCCTCATCTTCTCCGCTGTCAACCTTGCAGATGTTGTTGAACTCGACCGTGTCGTGGTGTGTTCCTCCCTCGATGAGCGCTACACCGGGAGGAAGGACCAGCCCGTCAACGTACCGGTATTCGTACTGTTTCGGGCAGCGGAGGTACATTTCGACCTGTGAAACGGACAGGTGTCCACGTGGCAGGTCCGGGTCTTCCGGTATATCTACCAACCGCAGAGCCTTGCCCTTGACAGGCGAGACCTTTTTCTTCTTTGATGCCGGTTTCTTCCCGGCGAGGTGACGAAGTGTCATTCTCCTGCTCCTATCTTTTTGACGACTCGCAGCGCGTCGATGAACTTCGACTCCGCGTCCCCGTCGACTGCTGTGTGCAGACGGATGACGGCACCTGCTAGGTCGCTCGTTATCTTGTCCGAAAGAGAGAGGTAGGCCAGTGTGTGGTACCCTATCACCCCACTGCAAAGCGCGAACTGGAGGCGAGGCCTGTCAAGCTCGGTACCAGCGATTGACGCCAGCTCCGAGACCAGCGTCTTCTTTATCTTCTCATTGTCGGTTGTCAATTTGAAGGACTCGCGTACCAGCTGGGTCTTGTTGTGTCGTAGCCGGGAGTGGTAGGTGTAAAAGACCGGCAGTGGTGGATAGGTGAGCTTGAACACGTCGGTGCAGAACCTCTTCGACAAGAAGTTAAACTGAGCAGCGATGAACTCCCGTGCTGCAGATACACTGTTGACTCCCCGGTCCATCAGAAAATCGGCAAGACGACCGACCTCCGGACGCCACTTCGTCGGAAGCGACCACTTGCGCATCCCTCGGCGACGGGCGACCTGAACCTCGTATTCGTCCTGTAGTGCGGTGCGTATTGCACCTGTCAAGTTTGTAGTCAGCATGGTAGTACCCTCCTTACTAACTATAACGAGTTAGCAAAAAGCCGGGTTTCATGCCGAGGTGTGAAACTGAGTGTTGGTGGGAGTCGTTACTTTTTCCGAAGCCATTAGGCTTCCCGACCCCGGATATAGGTAGGGCGACACCGACCTCAGCCAGCATCGCCCCGGTTCCCTTTCCGCAGGAGAAGGAAGAGAAAGGGAGGTTAAGACTCTAGGTTCTTCGGGTCCTGAAAGACCGAAACGTAGCGCCAGTTCTTTTCCCGATGCGCTTTAGTTCCAGCCCAAAAAGCCACATCTTTGCGCCTGTCAAGGTGCATCGAGTAGGCAGTTCCATTCCAGTAGATACCGATTCCAGTCCACCCTGCCTGTATTGCCTTTTTCCACGCCTTGTAGATGTTGAGCGGACCTTCCGTGTCGGCAAACGCGATGTCTACCGCTCGACCCCGTGGGTGGTTAATAGACATGTGTTTCCCACTTGTCAATCCGTTCGGCAGCAGGACGATTTTCCTCTTCACGAGCAGGTAGTACTGGTTGAGCAGGAGGATGGTCTCAAGCTCGACGTCTTTCAAGTTCGCGCCGGTCGCCTCGATGTCGTTCGGCGTGCACACGGCGATGTCGTGAACGGAGAAGTCTTCAACGAACATAACAGTCCTTTCCGAACCGCTTCGCAATCGCCTTGCGGTAGTTCTTTTGGTAGTGGTCCCGTATCTTGTGCACAAGAGCGTGCCACCACGGTTGTTTCAACCGGTGTATCTTCCCGGCGATACGGTAGCCGAGGGTCCTTGGTGGCTGCGTGCAGACGATGTCGTACCCGTTTATGACGTTTGTCAAGTCGACCGGCAGGAGGTTCATCTGTTCCCGGTACCGCTTCCCTCCTTGAGCCGGACACCCGAAGGTGATACAACGACATGGAAGACGTCGGTTCTTTGCGAGGTGCCGTGCACAGATGGTCCCGGTCGCTCCTCCTCTTGAGTGCCCGGTGACCCAATATTCGTGTAGTGCCGGTGGATACTTCGCCATGACCTCGTCGACCATGTCCTTGAAAGGACGCCACGCTTCGTAAAAGCCCTTATGTATGAGGCCGTCGCCACTTGGTATAGCGAGGAAGTTCGTCAACCACGCGCCGACGTCGCCGTCCGTTCCCCGGAAAGCGAGCACCACGCGTTTTTCCTCTATCGAGGCGAACGCGAAGTCGTCGTCTGTCTGCCGGTAGGCGAACTCCTTCGTATCTACGAAGTCAAGCCCGGTTGGTTCTTTGTACGCAGCTTCCGCATACCGCCACATGTCGGGGATTGGTCTCATGGTCTTCTCCTTTGTCAATCAATAAGTCCAAGTTCACGTGGGTCGCCGTCCATTTTCGCGACGATGAACACCAGCGCCTTTTTAACCACTTCGGTTTCGTGCTGTACGTCTTCCACCTCCTTGCCTATCCTCTTCCGGAAGGCTGAGCAGCTGGCCTTGTCTACCTTGTTTCCTACTCGTTGGTTGCTGTCTTTCTTAGCGTTCAACCAGTAGCCCAACAGCACAACACCGGCAGTGAGAAACGCTACCACGATCGGCTGGTTGAGAAACTGGAGTGCAGTCATCTTGTGTCCTTTCTACTCTGTCAATTAGGCTTCTAGCTCTTTTCTGCCACGTGGGTCCTTCCACCCGATGGTGTAAAGGTCTGTCGTGTTGGACCCTGCACCACCTCCGGACCGCAGGTATATCTCCCGGTCGAGGTTGGTTCTCACGGCGGTTTCAATGTGCGCCGAGTTTCCTCCTGCTGCTGTTATCTGCCTCGCGATGGTTGGATTCGGGCCGGAAGCCGGGTTTTGTATCCCATCCATGACCCAATTCCACTGTGCGCTGCCGGTAGCGTTAACACGGATATTGACAAACGCATCAACCTCTACGTCTTCCGGTGTTGTCAAACCGTAGGCGGTCATTGGGTAGGACGACGGAACAGCGACGCCGTTGACGTCCTTCACGTTGTCCTTCCAGTAGAACATGTCGCCCCTCTGAAAGAAGTCGATGATCTCCGGTGTTGCATCTGTCAATACGGACCCGATACGGCGAAGGTGGGTGTACGTCGTGTCCCCAAGAATCGTCGCACCACCGATGTCGGTGTCGGCTTTGTAGGACCAACTCGTCGTTTTCGTCGTGTCGATGCAGTAGAAAAGGTGGTACCACGTGTTCGCTGCTGGAGCAGGATGCGAAGCGGTTAGCCAGTCTGCCAGTAGTTGGTCTACTGTATTAGGTACGGTGGAAATGACGGTTCCATTAAAAGCGGTCGTCCGTTGAACGGCGACGGAGCCGGGGTCGATTGACAACCGTAAAGTGCCGGTCTTTCGTAGCCTCATCCCGGCGATGTAGTCGGCGCTCATTGCCTGTAGTGAGAAGTACAGATTGCTGGTGTTAGCGTTTTCGGCTACTGCTGCAGCGTAGGCAGTGTCGAATACCTCGCCGAGGGTTATCCGGGTTTCGTGGTCCTGTTCCTGTTGGTTGAGGAAGCCGAGCCACTGACCGGTCAACCGGTGTAGCCAGTTCATCCAGTTCCGGGGAGGGAACTCCTTAAAGTCCCAACCGAGGTCTTTTTTCGCTTCGCTCGGTTCGACTACGTTGTTCTGACCGGACGTCGGGTTGACGACGTCGTTGTCTGTTCCGTTCCCGTCGTCGAGGAACGTGTACCTTGGTAGCTTAGTTGGACGTGTGTATGGCATCTGTCAATCTCCTTTTATAGAAGTGCCTCTGTAAACTGACCTCCGACCGGCGCTCCACCCTCCGTGTAGTTGTACTCGGAGAAGCTCTTACCTTCCGGTGGACGCGGTACCCCTCCCTCGTCGTCGAACGAGAACGGTATACCACCAGCTATGATTTGTATCTGTAAATTGACGCCTGCAGGTTTAAGCTTGAGCATGTCGGTGGTCAGCGTCGGCGCTATTTCCGTTCCGTCCGTGTAGAGGATGACGGTCGCCGGTTGCACCTCGACGACGCTCATGTTCGTCGCCTGTGTGAGAAACTGCAACGCGGTGAGCAGCTCTTCCGGAGTTCCGCTTCCTTGGTTGACCAGTAAACGCGACTTGATAGCGGAGCGGTACTCTTCGTCGTCGCGACCGAGACGAGGCTCCCCGGCTATCTCGCCGACCGTGTCAAGCTGGTCGCCTAGCGCGGTGTTTATTCGGCGCTTGGTGTCCAACAGGGAGAGCTGGTTTTCTAGCTCCTGCACCTGAGAAACGAGGATGCCGACCATCGCTTTGAGGTTTTGTGCCATCTGTCAATCTCCCTACGGTCTGTCCGACCGAAACTGCTCGATGAGGAGCGCTTTCGCCCGGTCGACGTGGTCGCTGATGTAGCTACCGCTTGTCAAGACGGTGTACCGCTCCAACATGACCGCCCGGTCCCGGTTGTCGGTTTCGCCATTGGGAATCGGGAGGACCCGAAGGCCCACCCGAAAGACCAAGGCGTTGAGTCGTTTTGGTTTCGTATCAGCAGCCATTAAGGTGCTCCAAACTTACCGCTTCTCGTGACGGTGTCGTCCTCGAAGAAGTCGGCTTCGTGTATTGGGGTTCCTGAGCTGTTCTTCATTGTCGTTTTCGTCTGTGTCTGCTCTACCTCGAAGGCCCGGCCAGCGTAGAGGAACGACAGTAGACCGTGAACGGTCGGTGTCGCTGCCGGTGCTCCCGGAGGATTCTGCGCCACAGTGTCGCTTGTCAATGCGGTGTCGACCTGATCTTTCACGTCGGCCTTACCCTGAGTTGACAGCTGCACACCAGCAGTCAGCGATGTCGTGTCGACCAATATCTGGTCAATGTCATTAGTGATGGTGACGAGCGAGAGCTGGATGTCGTCAATGTCGGTTTGCAGAGTGTCAACCTTGCCGTCTACGACGCCGATATCGACGTTGTTTGCTAGGACGTTGTTGTTAATGGTGGCCTGACCTGCCAACGTTCCAAGACCTGAGACATCCGCCTTGAAGTCGTTAACCGAAGAAACCGGTGTTCCGCTAACAGCTCCGACGTCTACTTCGTCCGTGGACGGGTCAAAGGTCGAGAGTCCTGAAACGTCTGCCTTGAAGTCATTGACGCCTGTCACACCTGCTCCCTTCACTGCTCCGATATCCACCTCGTCGGTGGTGTGGTCGAAGGTGGAGAGGCCCGACACGTCAGCCTTGAAGTCGTTCACACCGGTGACGGTAGCACCGTTCACTTTACCGACGTCAACTTCGTCTGTGGCCGGGTCAAAGGTGGAAAGACCGGACACATTGGCCTTGAAGTCGTTGACCCCGGTGACGCCCGCGCCCTTCACTTTACCGATGTCAACCTCATCGGTCGACGGGTCGAATGTCGACAGGCCGGACACGTCCGCCTTGAAATCGTCGACGTCTGTCACGCCGGTGCCCTTCACAGCGCCGATGTCTACTTCGTCGGTTGTATGGTCGAAAGTTGACAGACCGGAAACATCCGCTTTGAAATCATTGACACCTGTCACTCCAGCGCCCTTCACAGCGCCGATGTCGACCTCGTCCGTCGTGTGGTCAAACGTCGAAAGACCGGATACGTCGGCTTTGAAGTCGTTAACGCCAGTGACACCAGCGCCTTTGACGGCACCGATATCGACTTCGTCCGTCGTATGGTCAAAAGTTGACAGGCCGGAAACGTCGGCCTTGTAGTCGTTGATGGTCTCGGAAGGAACGACCTTCTGATTCTTGCCACCAAATGTGGTCCCGGTAGTGTGACCGGCGATCGGCTCGTCCCAAACGGCATCCGCGTTGTCGGCTGCGGACGGGATGTTTTGGAGTTCGTCGGCGTCAATGTCGTATGAACCACCGGCACCCTTCTGAAAGGTCGCGCCATTCCCGGAGGTGGCGCCACCGAGGTTGTTCTGCCCGTCGCCACCAGCACCACCGTAGTTGTACTGTCCGTGGCCGGAACCGTTTCCTTGGTTGTACATACCGTGGGAGTTGACTCCGTTGTTCTGCATACCGGGCTGGCTGATACGTCCTTGGTTGTGCATGCCCTTTCCACCGGAGGCGTTTCCTTCGTTGTACTGCCCTGCTCCGTTCTGTCCACCTCTCGTGTGTAAACCGTGAGAGCCGACGTCAGTGCTGAACGCTACGATTGCGTCGCCGTCTGCGTTCTGACAGTTAAGCTGCTTGAGGTTCAACGTCGCGTTGTTGCCATCGGTGTCTTGCCCGTCAATCTTGACGAGGTCGACTTCCAGCTTGTCGCCCTGATTCGCGTACAGCGAGTCGTACGCCTGAGCGTCGACTACCTGAAACTCGCGCCATACTGGGAGAGCACCGGCTACGTCGATTGACACGATGAGTCTACCGTTGGCAAAGTTGAGGTCCGACGCGCTTAGCGTAACCTTGTACCACCCGTTTTCGTCATGAGTCGTCGCCGTAGCGCTGGTCTTGGCTGCGAAGTCGTTTCCGCCTTTACTGAGACGAACGTCGGACGTATTGATAGTCAACGTCGTCTCCGGGGTTTTCCCGTCGTCCTCGTCGAGGAAAGGCCCCATCTGCAGCACCGCTGAGGTGTTTGCTTTGAGGAATGTCATACACGTCTCCTTCTGTAGTTATAGATTTTCTGAGGAACACTGTCTCCACCGCTAAAGAGCCAATTCGACGAGTTGCTACCGCTGTCGATATTCGTCGGGTCGGTAGCGTCGATTGTGAACCCTGTCAAGTTACTTTGTGAAACGTCAACCGATGTGACGGTTTGATTGCTTCCTATCGTGAGCGCGAACTGGCTGACGCCTCCTATGCTGTCAATCTCAACGCTTCCAGTTCCGCTAGCGCCGGAGGTGTCAATCGCGTTCCAGTAGTGCGAACCGGATGTTGCGAATTCGCAGCGGACTGTAGCAGCGCCGTTTCCGGGAGCGAACGTTCCCTTCACGTCGAGCCGGGATGTGAAGCTCACGGTTCCGACAACGTTGGTCACGTCGAGGTCGTTTATGTCCTCGTCGCCCCAATCGATAGACTGCGCAGTGTCCCCGTCAAGAACGAACTTCGAAGAGCCTTCGTTGATGGTCGCTGCACCGGCGACGTCTACGTCCCCGGATATGTTGATACTCGGTGTTCCATCAGAAGCGTCAAACGTCCCTCCGTCGAGCGTGAAGTCGTGGGTCGTCATGTTGTGGCCGTTCAGGTCGAACGTACCTGCTGTGATTAAGAACTCGTTGTCTACGTAGAACGCGCCGGTCGTGCTCGGTGTTCCACTGGAGTTGATTTCGAGGTTGTAAAACGCGTTCCCGGACGCGGTGTTCGTGATTGACGTCGAAGAACCAGCCATCAAGACGGTGCTGGTCTCGAAGTCTGTGTTTGAAGACGAGTTGATGACGACACTGCCGTAGACCTCCAGTGTAGCGGAGCCTCCTCGGAAGATGCCGTTTGCGTTGACGGTTAGGGAGGTCCACGAAGTGCTGCTCGAACCAACGAGGTCGAGAGTCCCATTCGTCACCGTCACTTCGTCGAAGCCTCCTGTCCCGGACCACTCCCACGTTCCACCGGTGCCGTTGACCGTGAAGTTCGGGAAAAGACCGGTGCCGGAGTTGATGGTGTGCGTGCCGGAGGTGCCGTCAAAAGTGAGCGAGCCGTCTGCCGTCAACGTCGTTCCGCTCGCCCGGTCGTATCCACCTGCTATTGTCAGAGTAGAAGTGTTAAAATCGACAGTACCGCCGTCAAGTGAGAAGTCGCCGTCGATGTCTATTGCGTAGTTAGAGCCGGAGTCGAACGTTCCAGCTGTGTTTGTAAAGTCGACGCAGCCGAGCTGGTCCTGCATCGTCAACGTGCCTCCGCTCTTGTCAATCTCGATGTGGCCGATGTCGTCGCCGTGTGGGTCGAACGACTGAGCGCCGGAGCCGTCAAAGATGAGAGTCGACCACGAGCCGGTTTCCTTGGTGTTGTCGATGTTCGAGCCGGAGCCGAGGTCAAAGGTACCTGCACACTTGAAAGTGCAGCTGTCAAGTTCGAAATCGACACCAGCCGAGAACGTTGTGACGGAGCCGTGGTCGTGCGTCCCGGTTCGGCACCGGAACGTGCAGTCGTTGAGGTAGAGTCCGTCCGATTCCGTGTTGTATCCGTTGGTGTCGAAATCCCCGTAGTGCCACATCCAGCATCCGCCTGTAGTCTCGAAGTTGCCTAGTATCTGAAAGCTGCCGGAGCCTGAGCCGAACCAGCTGATACCGATGCCACCAGCGTCAAAACCGGCGACGGTCTGCGTCCCGGTGCTCTGCGTGTAGAAGAATATCTCCCCCCAACCGGTGTACGTGCACCCGGAGTCGTAGTAGATTTGCGTTCCACCGGAAGCTCCCTGCCCCGGCTGCAACGACACACCACTGTGGATGTCAACCGTCCCGGTGCCGACGACGAGGACGCTCACCCGGCAGTCACCTGTCACGTCGTTCGTTTTTCCGTTCGCAGCCATCGTCAGTTTGTCGATGTCGTTGGACCAGTGCGGATTTTCCACGTTACCGGAACCGGTAAGCTCGACTTCGCCACCGTTCGGTGTGTAGATGTCCTGCACGTTTGCGATGATGAACAGGTCAGCGTCTGCTACGTCGTTGTCGAGTGTCAACTTGTACCCGTCTTGGTCAAGTTCTCCTCCGTCAATGACGACTGAACCAGCCGTCTCCGCCTGTGTCATCGTTACTTTGTAGTTGTCAATTGTGACGTCGTCGCCCGAACCCGGCGTACCGGACTCGTTCCACGTGTTCGTGTCGTCCCAATCGCCAGCTTGTGCTACTGTATATGAGGCCATATTCGTATCTCTCTACGGTGTCAAGTGTTTTTCTATCCACTTAATAAGAAACTCTCGTGCCGGTGCAGCCAGCTCCTCGAACGCTGCCTCGTCGAGGACCGCGTCGAAGTTGAGGCGAATCTTCTTTCCGTCTTCGCCAGTAACGGGGTACCGCATCGCTACCCGAACCCGTCTTGAGTGACCAACGTAGGTCTTCTCCGGGTCGATGGCGTTAAGAGGATTCACGCCTCCGTTTAGTTCAATCAGTTCCGCGCCTGTCTTCGGCATCGTCTTCTCCTTTTTTCGGTGGTACGTATTGGCCGGTCTTTTTGTACAATTCCCATCTGTCAAGTGCGTCTATCGTCTGTTTTCGAGTCAACAACTCTTCTTGACAGTAGATAACGTAGACCAGCTCCTCCTTTATCAACGGCAAGAGGTAGAACTTCGAGAACAGAGCAAGAGCACCACCCATGACCGCACCGCAAACCATGACGACTTCTCCGTAGAGCTTTATTCGTTCTAGGAGCTTCATGGTGTGATATCCACGACCTCGATGTTGTTGACGTCGTCGACGTTCGTCCACGTCGAGATTTCGTTCGCTGCAACCTCGTGGTCCAGCTGGTCGTAGTCGTTCCCGGTCGGAGGCACGGGCCTCACCGGAGTTGACGTCGACACAGTGTTGCTGTAAAGCCACACGTCGATGGTCCCGACTCCCGGTATCGTGTAAATCGGTATCGCTATTCGTTGACGGATGACATCGACCCCGATGCCAAGAGCGTTGCCCCAATCGCGTATCGCTTCCTTTATGAGGTTGACGCCGTCAGCCGGGAAGACCTCTTCGTCGTACTTGACAAACTCCACGTAGCACCAGATGTACAGCGGTATCGGTCGGGAGAACTTCATGAACTGTTGGTTGCCCTGCGAGTCGATGACCGCAACACCGGACCCTCCGTTCACGTTTCCAAAGGTGGCGATACCGGCTGGCTTCACCTCCCAAATCTTGTCGGCGACGTCTTGGTCTAGACCTCCCTGCACCACGGTTTCGAACGAGTGCGGAGGACGACCGGCACCGTCAGTGACGCTGCTCCTGTTCTCGACTACAAAGACGCTTGACACGTCGTCAACTTCCTGCAGGATGCGCGACTCTATCTTCGGGACGGTAGCAGCGCCGACCGACGAAATGAACTCCTCTCTTCTTGCCCGTAAAGCTGTATCTGTCTCGGTTGCCGTCCCCGGTGTCGCAGCGATGAGGTTCTCTACGTCGCGCCAGTTCGACACCGCGTTGACTATCGTGTCGATGGCTCCAGCCGGAGCGGTGATGGCTCCAGTGTTGATTGACAGGAAAGAACCCGGCGTCCATATTGCCGGTTGGTCAGTGTCTGCGCCGGAAATCGACCCGGCCCATTCGGTTGTCAAGTCAGTAGCTGTGACCGTGAAGGTTCCGTCTAAGTTGTCAACCACCGTCAAATCGCCGGTGTGGTCCGACGCAACGACGGCAGCGAGAGCCGTGGCAATCGCCTCTTTGGTCTGTCCCACTCCGGACGTGTAGTTGCTGACGACCGGCGCTCCTCCTACCGGGTAGTTTATCGTCACCGAGTAGGACGTGCTGTCGTTCGCCGTCACGATTTCGAACGTGGAGCGGAGCATGTTAAGTCGGCTGATGGTGATAGCCGAAGCAGCTTCCCACTCCTCCAGTGTTTCCGACGCCCGAACCCTGTTGCCAGCCGGGATGACAACCCCGTGGTTTCCTTCGCACGCGACCGTCGCGATTGCGTTGGTAGCAGCGGTGCGGAGAATGCCGAGGTATTGCACGATGTCGTCAAGGGAAACCCCCTCCGACGCGGAGGGCTTTTGACTCAGATACACCTTTTCCAGCTGTTCCCACACGTCGGCCAGTGGCTTCGAGAAAACACCGATGAGCTGACCGTTTACCGAGTCCGCTCCGACGTTGACCTCTCCCCACTGAGATTTGAAAGCGTCCTCTATCTCGGTGCGAATGTCGGCCAGTCGCTTTAACGTGAAACCGTCGTTTGTCAATCCGAAAGTCATATCGCCTCTCTTACGCTTAGCTCGCCGAAGTTGGTCTTCGCCTTAAAGTCGACCTGCATGGTTCGAGCAGCAGCGTTGTAGTCTAAGGTGAACTCCACTATCTCAAGCACGTCCTGTACAGCGAGAATCTCGCGCCGGAGGAGTGCGTCTATTGCCTGTAAATTCGGTGCCTTGACGTTGATTTCGGTGAACCACGGCAAACCGACCGACGTGTCGAGGAACCACTCCTCGGCAAAAGTCCAAAGCCGGATTCTCATGTTCTGTTTTACCCTGTCAAGTCCGGATACGAACGACAAGTCGTAGTCCTCGAACACGAGGTCGTGCAAGTCGTCCGATAGCTTAAGGTCTTTTATTTCCGCCATCACTCAGCCTTCGCTTTCGTTTGGTTCGCGTCTGTTATCTCGAAGTCGCACTGGCAGTACGTCGTCGTAAACGGCGACACGTTCAGCGTAAAAGACCCGTTGCACTTCCCGGTGTCTCCCTTCCGGAGGACAGCTTCCGGGGAGCCGAGGGCCTTACACTTCACCTTCTGCGCTGTGGCCTCGATTGGTGCTCCTGTTCCCGGTCCCGGTGGCAGTATCGGGGAGGAGCTACCTCCAACGTGCGTGTTTCCTGCCAAGACGCATGCTGCTGGCACCACGGTCCACGAAATCTCCTTTGTCAATACGTCTTCTCCGTCCGGGCAGTCAGCAGCGTCAGCCGGTGTCTTGACAAGCGACATATCAACCGGCAAATTCGGGTCGCCCGGTATCCACGCTCCAAGTGAGGTCGCCGATATTTGCATTCCGTCGTTCGCTATCAGTTCGCTCATGTCTCCACCGTCAAGTTGCCGTCGTTTATATCCACGGTTCCGTCGTCACCGATCTTTATCGTAGCGTCGTTGTACGTGATGTACACGCTGTCGTTGTCCTGCGCTAGCCCGTTCCCTCTGAACGGGTTCAGTCCCGGTATCGCTATTGCGTCCGACAGGTCGAACGTGCGAGGGTCGTCCGGGACGACCACGCCACCAAGAGATAGCCACTGGTCAATCGACCGTTCCGAGAAGACGAGCAGCACGCCGTCGCCTTGACGGAGGGGAAACGTGATTGACGCTCCTCCTCCAGCCGGGAAAACGACCGGGACGTTCTGCACGATTGGCATATCAACCGTGGTGCCGTCGTCATACGCGATTGACAGAAGAGGAGTCACGCTCGCCTTCTGCTCTGTAAAGTCGTATTCCTCTATCCGGCCCGGAAGACAGACGTGTATCTGCTTCAAAGCGTACTCGATTGCTGCGTTTATCGCCTGTGTCAAGGTCGGTTTGTTCATAGTTCCTTCACTAGTAGCGAGGTCACGTATTCCGCTCCCCACGTGTCACCCCGGTGTTCGACTCTTTCTACCACGAAGTTGGTCGGGGTCGGTAGTGCAATGCTCGATATCCGCACCGGATTTCCCGGTTCTATGCTCGGCAAGAGCACCGACATCACGTTCCACCCCGGCTTCGCTCCTGCGTCTTTCGATTGACCGGACACGTCGCTTACCTTCTCCGGTGCCTTTATCAGTCCAGTCTCACTTGTCAAGCGGAATGCCTCGGTTTGGTCCTCTTCGTTCTTCGGGTAAAACTTCAACTCTCCGTCTTGAAACGACCAAACGTACCCGACCGTGCCCATAAGCTTGTCGAGGAGCGTCTTGACCGGTCCGCCGAACGAAACTCCGTTAACGTATTCGAAGTCCGGTACGTCGATGCTGTTCGACTTCCGGGCTATGTTGAAGCGAGAGAGCAGGTCGCTTAGCACGTCTTGTACCTTCGTACCGGCAGCGTAGGAAAAAGCACCTCTCGAATCGCGCAGCTTGCGGAAGCCGTCGTTGCACTGAATCGTCGTGATGACGTCCGGTGGTTCGTACCGGGTAGACACCACGGTGATGTCGCCGGTGAACACGTTCTGTAGACCGTCGCCCTGCACATATCCCGCCTGTAAAGTGACAAAGCCTTCTATCCTGTCAAGCTTGTTCTGCGTGTCCAAGTTCAGGTTGTACACCGTCACCTGTCCTTTGTTCGTCGTCTTGTCGTTCGTCTTCGTAACTGAAAAGCCGATACGGAGGTCCTGTACCTGAATCGCTTCGGAGCTTCCTTCCTCACCAATGATGAGGGACGCTATTCGGTCAAACTGGCTCATCGTAGGCCCTGCGCTTCGGCTTCCGCCTCTGTAAAGTACGTTAACTGCGTATTGACTCCCATGTCACCTTCTTCTACTCTGTCAATTTCTCCCTTCGGGTCCGTCACAACGAACACGCCCGGTGGTACCGCTCGTCCGGGGTAGTGCTTGACAAGGTCGAATCGCACGACCAGCTTGACACCTAAGAGTATCGGGTTTTGGTCCCGGTCGTGCAGGTCCATCGTCCAATATTGACCACGGTAGTTCCACTTGAAGCGGAACCGGTAGACCACGCCGTCGAGCGTGCACTCTTGCGAAAAAGACGGGAAGTCAGACCACGGTATCGTCAGCATAAGTCCTCACTGTGGTATAAAACCGGCGACCTGTCCGAGGTCGTAAAGCGCCGAATCGGGCACCGGTTGTTTTCCTTTTTTAACGTCTGTCGTTGCCTGTTTATTCGTTCCTCCTGCCGGTCCGCTCGTGGCGGTTGACAGGTTGGGAGCCGTGACCAGCTCGGTCGAAACCTTGACTATCCGCACGAACGAACAAGAGAAGGCGAGAGCGTCACCGGTTCTGTTCGTACGCGGAATTGACAGGCGAGACATCGCCATGTCGAAATACGTCTTGAATCGTGTCACCACGTCGACGAGGTGTCGTTCCTTGTAAACCTCCTCCAAGAAGTCAAACGCTAGCTGTGCGAGGTCGCTGGTAAACGGGACTGCCGGGGTAGCCAAGTCGGTCGGTGAGTTCGTGATGAACCCGTCGAGCCTCAGCTGCTCCGGTTCGCGCCGTATATGGTCGGTAATGAGCACTCCAGTTTCAACCGGGTAGTTCGTCGGTCGGCTTTCGTAAACGTGCGTTTCGCTTGGTGTCGCGTCCAGCTCCAAAAAGCCGACATCCACGCCGTCCGAGTTCTTTGATATCAGTGTGACCATTGTCAATTCCTACTGGTTGTTCGCTATCACGTTCTCTGCTTCCTCTCCCATGAGGGCAGCAGCTTCCGTTGTTAGTTTCTTTGCTTGGTTCTGCGTCGTGTCTTCCGGTACCTGCACCACGAACTCGTTCTGCATCTGTATCACGTTCCTGCGTACCCCGGCTATCTGCTGGTCCGCTCTTGCCGTAGCGAGGAGAGCTGCTACCTGCGCCGAGTCCGCTCCCTGCAGAGAGCTTAAGAAGGCATTCCTATTTGCAGGTGTCAAGTTCTTGACAAAGTTGAAAACGTCCTGCTCCAGTTGGTTCAGCTTCACTCTCGGTTTCGCTGGCATTGCAGTCGGGTCGGCACCGATGCCAAACACATCGTGCAGGAAGACGGCGTTCGTCTTTTTGAAGAGGTCGAACATCCGCTTGATTTCTTCGAAGTCTTTCGCGATGATAGCCTTGAAAAAGCCCTTAAGACCGCGCCATATCTCCTTGATGCCCTCGACGAGGTCTTTCCATCCGTCAAGGAACATGCCGAGGACGGAGCGTCCTCCCTTCTGCCACGTCTTAAAGTCGTCTATCAAGAGGAACAACGCAGCCATGACCGCCAGTATCGCTGCTGGCCAAATGAGGAGCTGAGCCGTTATCGTGCCCATCGCTATCCCGGTGATGATTGAGACCGCTTTTAAAAGGAGGAAGCCTTTAATCAAGAGGCCGACACCGATGAGCACCGGACCTAGCACTGCAGCAAGACCGACCATGACGACCAATATGAGCTTGAGAGGCTTCGGCATCTTGGTCAACACCTTGATGATGACGTCCAGCACCTTAAACACCTTACGTAGAACCTTGTCAAGTCGCAGCTGCTCGACCAGCATCTTTCCAAGTTCGATACGAACGCGGAACAGCTTGTCGAGGAAGATGGACCACAGACCGCCGAGCGTCTTCGACTGCTTCTCCATCAGACCTTGGAATCGACCTCCCTCACCGCTCATCGCCCTGAAAGCTTCCATCACGTCGTCAAAGGTGATCTTCCTACCCTCCACCATCTTTGAGATTTCCTTTTCCGTGACGCCGAGCTGTTTTGCTAGCTGTGCAAGGATAGGAACACCCTGCGCTGCAAAGTCCTTGAGGTCGCGTCCGGTAAGTTTTCCTTGTAGCTTGACTTGTGCGAGGTTGAGCGCCATGCGCTGGAGGTCGGCACCGGTACCGGATGAAACGTTGCCGAGGTTTTCTACTGTGTCAAGTACGGTGTCTACTTCAAAGCCCATACCGATGAGCTGCTTCACCGTCTGCTGTAGACCTTCGAGTTTGAACGGGGTCCGTTCAGTGAAGGCCATCATGTCGGAAATCAGCTTGTTCGCTCTTTCCTGCGAGCCAAGCATCGTAGACAACGCGATATCGAGCTGTTCGACCTGCGACGCTGCCTTGAGGGAGGAGACACCTATCAAGCCAATAGGAAGGGAAACAGCAGCGGTCAACATACCGCCGATACCGATGAGCTTGTTCGCCACGGCGTCGATGTTCCCGGTCATTGCACCTAGCTTGCCACGGAGAGTTCCAATGTCCCGGTCAAACGCAGCCAGCTTGCTGTTTTCGACTTGGAATCCGACTCTTGTTATCAGCTCTCTTATGACCACTGTCAATTTCTCCCTTGTTTATCCCGTATCAGCTTCTCCACCTTCTTATCTGTCAAGCCCTTGTACTCCAGCATCGCAGCGCATTTGCGTATATCCTCAAAGCTCCAAAACGAGTTCAGCTCTTGCCAGCTACACACTCCGTTGAGGACCAGCATCCAGCACTCGATTTCGTCGTGTAGCTCTTCGCTTAAGTACCCTCTGCACTCGTCGTAGACGGACTGGAACCCGGAGTCACCGCTGCCACTAGGAGCGTTCCAATACCGTCTTCCCCGAAAAAAGAGCCGTAGTTCACCTCCAGTACGAACATGACGACCTTCCACATCGTGTGATACGCTGCTGCGAAGTGCCGGTCGAAGAACTCCTTGTTTATCTCCTGCCGGTTGCACTGCGTGCTCTTGAGAAGACGGAGTATGAACTCTGTCAATTCTCGCTCGTCAAGTACCTTCGCTAGACGGTCCATCGTGTCAATACCAAGGACGTTGCTGATATCGACGTCCTGTACACTCTTAGCGCCGGGTGGTACGCTTCCGAGAGCGCTGCCCACCGATGGCGCGAGCGTCGCGAGGAGCTTCGTCTTGATTTTGAAGCCCTCCACTCCGAGGAAGGGCGTGACGGTGTACACGTCGCCGTCGATCTCCTTCTCCCGTATCTTGTCTTTTAGGTCCTGCATGTTCTCCTCCTGCTGTGGTTAATTTAAGCGCTTAGGAAGCGCCGGGGAGGTATCGTCCGTCCACTCTGAGGCCGAGAGTAAGCCCTTAGGCCCTCCCCCCTCCCCGGACGGACGGAAGATACCTCGTCGTGGCTTATAGCGGTACGTTCCCTCCGACGAACATCGTGAGGTCGGCGCAGTCGAACATCCACTCCCGGTTGTTGATTTCCTTGCCGTATTCGACGTTGGGCGGTTTCACGACCCATCCGCTCCCGGAGAACACCGTCGATGCTCCGGTCACGTCCTTCGCCTGAATCGGCACGACACCGGCGTTGAACTCCTCGTCCCTCTTCATGACAGAGGACAAGTAGTCGTTCGAGTTACTCGTCTGTGCGAGCGTGATGGTGATACGACCGCTCCGGTCCTGCGACTTGGCCCTGCTGGTCTCGCCGTCTGCACCGACTACTTTCGTAAAAGAGTCGTTAGCGCGTTCAACGAGAACGAAGGTGCCGTCGGCAAACCCGGTGATAGGCACACCACCGACCGTCAGCGCTATCGCTTTGGGGTCATAGGTTCTTACTGGCATGTCTCACTCCTTATTTGTGTTTGTCAATTGGCTATCCGATTTGCACTTGTCAATCGGGTTATACCGTCACGATTCCGTTGATGACCGACGCGTGAATGGCACCTGCAAGGTAGAAGGTGAACTTGACGCCGTTCAAAATCCGGTTGTTCTTGTCTGCTGCTGATATGTCTTCCAGCTTAGGCAGCACGATGAAGTATCCGCCTATCTGGTTTCCGTCGCTGTCCTCTGCGTAGGGTGATACTCCTCCCTGTGCAATGCCCTGATCGCCGACCTTAGCGATTTCGGCTTCGTGGGCAGCGATACCAGCGTCGGTGTAGGGCAGCTTGTCGTTGTTGACATAGACGCCGTAAACACCCTCGGTGATACGTGCTTGACACCAGTCAATGAAGACGATAGTGTCGAGCCACTCGTTCCCGGAAACCTTTCCTTCTTCCACGATGTTGACCCCACCGATGGTGGTGTACGTGTTGCAGTACTTCGCGAGAGCGTTGGTCTTTTGTGTAGCTGTCAAGCTGTCGACGGTGATACCTGCCAGCGTCTTGAACTTGAGCGTGTAGGAGCCGGGGTCGAGAGGAAGAATACGACCGAGCGCTGCTGCCTCCGGGAACTGCGTATCGGCAACTGCCGAGTAGAGGAGGCAAGAACGCAGGTACGACGACGCTTTAAGCTGCGCAGCGATAGAGGTCGAGTCTGCTCCGTCTGTCGTGTCGACGATTGCAGCTTCGTCACTTGACAGGCAGTAAATCTTCCTCTGCGTTTCGGTCCACGCTGCAGCAAGAAGCTGGTTGGCCTTCGTGTGGTCCGTCACGATAAGAGCGTACCAGTCGTTATCTTCGTTAACGATGGCGTTGAGTGTCGCTGTGAGGTCTGCGTCTCCGACGTCAATTCGCCCGGTCTTGACCCGTGTGGGACTCGGATTCTGAGCGAAGAGCTTCGAGGCTGCTATGTACTCCTCGTCGGTGGTAGCGTATCCGGCGCTAACCATCGCAGCGATACTGGTGTACACGGCAGTCCGTGCGGTCGAGTACGGAGCGTTCGGCCCTACGATGAGCGCAGTACCAAAGCCAGCCCTCGACACGGAGACCGTGTTCCGACTGATTTGAACATTGACGATGTCTTCAAGAGACATGTGGTACTCCTTAGGTTGAGGTGATTGTTACCGTATCTATTGAAATCGTGTTGAGGTCCGGTCCGAGGGAGGTACCCTCGACAACGGACGTGTCGATGTAGCTGACCTCGTCGGTAGTCACGGACGCAACCCGAAAAATGAAGTCGCACGACACCCGTTCTTCAAACTCGGTGCCGTCAAGACCTGTTATGTTTAAGGCCGGTTCGGAATCGACGATGGCGATACCGGCTTGTCGAAACGTCAACTGAACAGACGGCTTGCGGAGCGACTGCACGAGGTCTTCCATCTTCTCGGTCACGCCGTTTCCGTAGCCCTGCATTTCAACTGTCAAGTCGCGATTTCCGACTATCTGAATGACGCCCATGTTCGAGCTGCTGCCGAAGTAGTCCTCCCCGATGCGCGTCTTCGTCGCAATCCGCATTGTAAAGTACGGCTCGTTCGGCGCTTCTCCGTTCTGTTCAGCCCGGATGGTCGTCAGCCCTGTCGCCGTGTCACACCACGACTTGAGAGCGGTGTATATGCTGTCGATGTTTATACTCATACCTTAAGTGCAAATACGGCTTCGTAGTGGGGGATGATCGAGTTCTGCCACACCTCGACTCGGAGACACTCGAATTCTTCCCCGTCAATTGTCGTTTGGTCCGCGTTGTGTCCACTGCTCCCCCTCTTGGCCGTTCTCAAGAGAGTGTCGGTGTACACGCGGTAAGCAGCGTTCTCCCGTCTTCCTTCCGGGAGGAGATTAACCTCTTCCCCGGCGAGCGGTTGCACGCTGCACTTGATGTCGAACTCGGACGGCGAAGCGTCCGGTACGTATTTTCCGCTAGCGTCGTATCCTCCGGAGCCTAGCCGGGATATCGTCAGTGTTCGGTTTCTCAGGCTCATCCTTTAATGACCTCGACGTTCGTTATGGACTGGACCATTTGACCGGTGTCAATTAGCGGATTCGCGCTTCCTTTCTTTCGTATCGTGGACGGCGCGTTCGGAGGGAACTTGAGGTTCCGTATCTTCCGCTTGATGCGCCCGGTCATAAAGACGCCTAGCGTCCGTAGTGCTAGGTGTACGCTGGTCTGTCCTCGGAGGACGGCGTCGTATTGCTTCTGTATCAGCTTGTTGAGTGCCGGTTTCGCCTCGTCTGCACCGGTCCGGAGCCACGAGCGCTGTGGAACTCCAACTCTTGGAGCACCGAACTCGTGCACCGCGCCGACGATTACAAGGTCGCTCATAGACGACAGGTGTCCGCTCTTAGGTTGGGCCTCCTTAGGAAGACCGACCTTGGAGTAGCTCTTGTCAAGTCGCTTGAGGTCGCGCTTGATGCGGTTCCAGCCTTTGTCCCTGTCAATCACAGCAGCCATTAAAGGTTCCTTGTTCTTACGCCCATGATGCACATCCGTCGTAGGGCTAGGTACTCCAGCCCGTAAGACGTCTGCGCCCACGGTATGTCCTTCGCACTCAGTGAGTTGAGGAGCGAGCCACCGTACTGCCGGGACACGCGCCCTTCCTTCTCTCCTGTCAATGGACCGGCGATTCCGCCACCTGAGGCAGCGGAACCCCGGCTATCAAGAGCATACATGTGCAACACCTGCAGTGCGATAGCCTCGTTCTTTTGGTCGCCCCACTCGTCACCGGTGCGAGCCGTGGCAAGTGCTATCCTGTCTGTCAATTGCTGGTCGTCCGGAATGTCGGGGTCTCGGACGAGGACTATCTCTTTCGCAGTGGTCACAGGCATGTTTATTCTCCTTCTCCCTCTTCGTCTTTCTGCGCTTCGAGGGCAGCGTTTATCTCATCGATACGAGCCTCGACCGCTTCCTGTACTCCTTTACGGTCGTCAACTTCGAGTATCTTTTCGAGCTGTTCGATGGACTGAATGTCGGCGATGACCTTCTTCGCCTGTTTTACGTTGAGCTTGGAAAGCTCGGTGAAGTCGCCACCGCCGGTGTCCTTGTCGTCGTCCTTAGCGGAAGCCGGAGCTTCGGTGCCGTCAACAACGGACAGGTTCGGGTTCTCCTTGAACCACTTGTGGTTGACGATTTCCTTCGCGACCTTGTCGTCGACGGTCGTCACACCGGGAACAAGAAACACCCGTGCTGCTGTCGGTGCTACGAAAACTCGTGCTGCAGCGTTCTTGATGAGCATCTTTCTTCTCCTGTCGGAAAGTGAAAAAGAACCCCGGCTTTGACACCGGGGTCCGGGTTATCGTTTGTCAATTGACGCCTTAGATGTCTTCTACGATGCTGATTGCCAGCGGATAGTAGACAATGACGCCACCGATACGGGAGTGAGCCGGGACCATGAAGGCCAGCCCTTTCTCCTGTGCCGGGAACTGCTCGTAGTCCTGCGGTATCTCAAGGGTGAGAACGTCGGGACTGCGCCTGTAAAGCACCATCACGTCGGTGGCCGAAGCAGCACCACTCGGTTTCGGGTTCAGACCTGCAAGCTCATTGACCCACTCTATCGAGGTGATGGAGGGGTTGTTCTTGAGGAAAAACTCCATGATGGTCGTGTCTGTTCCGCTGTCAAGCCGTGTCTGCTGAATCTGCGCAAACTGGTCGACCGGGAGCAGCACGGTGTCGGGAACCTCTACGCCCTTTGTGAGGACGAGCATGTCCCGGACCGCTTTGTTCATGTCGGCGAGGATTTCTGCCGGTGTAGCTGTCGCCCAATCGCCGGTCGTGGCAGCGCCACTGGTGACGTTCGGGTTGTACAGCAGTCCCTGCAGTCCGCCGTTTGTTCCGTCGTCCGTCTTTGCCAGCCACGCGATGCGGTTGACGGCTTGCTCGTTTGCACGCCGGACCGCGTTCGCTCTACGCTGTTCGAGAGGACGGTTTGCCATCTGAGCTTCCCGGATTTCCTGAATCGAGTAGCCGTAGCTGCCTCCGAGAGAACGGACGGGTGATGTGAACTCCTTCCCTTTTACGTCAGAACGGGGAAGGTCGGTCGCGTAGTCGGCGATGATCTTCATAACACCGACAGAGTCGAACTGACGGTAGGTGATGGTCCTTGCTCCGGGACCAGCATCACCGCTGACGGGGATGAGCCGTGTGGCCTTGTACTCCGGGTACTTGACATCGTAGGACTGAGCCTTGATGTGTTCAAGTTCGCGAGCAAAGAAGACAGACTCATTCGCATCGAGGTTGACGCTCTGTATTTTCTGAATCACGTCTTACTCCTTCGTTGAAGTTGAGGTTAAAATTGACAAATGCAAACAAGCCCGTTACGGCAAGTTGACTTCGACTTTTGCGAGTCCGGTTGTCGCGTCCTTCGAAGAACGGAAGACGGCGGTCGGAATCTCAAGGTTGCTCGCCGATGCACCGGTCACGTTTCCTGTTACGGTTACGAGGTCGGCATAAACGGCGGTATTGATGGTCACAGGGTCCGTGGCAGGGCACCATACTACAGCTTTACGGGCGACATTCACGGTTTCCTTGTCGGCGTACTGCGCAACGCCTGCGCTGGTCTGCTCAAGGTGAGTGAGAACTGCAATTCCGGCCACGGTGTCCGTGTCGGCAGCAGCAACCTTCACCTGTGTTTCTGGGTTGGTCCCGGCGACGACGACCTTTCCGAAAGGAACTGCGCTTTCGGCGGACGCGGACTCGATGCGGTCGCTGAAACCGAGGTCGGCGATCATACCGGCCTGTGCAACGGCAAAGTCGCGGTTGTAGGCAGTCTGGCTCATGGTTTCTCCTTAGTTAGAGTGTTAGATTCTCGTTTGTCAATCTAGCGTTAAGGTTGAAGGGTTAGTCCTTCTTTTCGTTTTTCCACGCGTCCCGGCGCGAGTTCTGCATCGACTTCCGGGCTGAATCGGCGTCGGGTTCTCCCTTGTCTCCGGAGTCACCACGGCTCTGAACTGCTTTCCGCTGCCGTGCAGCAGCGTCGTCGGCGTTTCCACCGGTGTCGTCGCCACCGTCCTCTTTAGCGAGGTCGATGATGGTGTCGAAACGGGTGTCGATGTAGACGTCGGTCGCGTCGTCGAGCTTCGCTTCCGGGAACCGCTTCGAAATGACGGCTTTCTTGATGTCGACTACGGCTGCACCGTCGAGCTTCTCCAGCTCTTCTTTGTCAAGGACCTTTTTGGCCTTGGTGATGCAGTCTACGCGAGCGTCGGCGAGTTTCTTCGCTTCGGCTGCGACATCGACTTTTTCGAGTTCGTCGACACGGGCCTTCGAGGTGTCGAGTTCGGCTTTGGTCTTTTCGAGTTCGGCATTGGCAGCGTCGAGTTTCGTCTGTAAATCTTCTTTGTCGGCTTTCAGCTGACCGAAGGCGACGACCACTTCTGCGCTGTCAACTTCGTACGACAGACCGTTGTCGAGGTTAATGTGAGGCATACCTGTTCTCCTTTTTGAGGTTGTAGGTTTTGGTGTATGCGGTTGCTTCTTGCTATCTATCTCTACGGCATCGGCGTGGTCCATTTCGATTCGGGACTCCGCTCCTGCTCTTGCAAAGTCAACGAGGGCAAGGTGGTTGTACCGGATGTTTGTCTGCCGGTAGTCGTACCTCTCCCCGTTGTACTCTCCGTCTTCCTCTACTAGGTCAACGCGGTAGCCTAGAGAGAGTTCGCGTTTCCCGGACTCCACTGCTCTGACCACCGCTTCGTCGGTTATAGTCAGTGGTGCCCGGACAAAACGTCCGTCCGGTCGAACGTTCTCACCTGTAAATCCGACCTGAAACTCCTTTGCGTTTTCGCTGTCCAGCAGCCGAACACGAGGATGGTCGTTTGTCAAGGGAATCATGCGCATGGTGTGAAGGCTGTCAAGTTTGAAGACATCGTCGGGATGACGTAGCTCGCGTCGCAGCGTGCCGTCCGGGTTCCGGTAGTTGAGAACACCGGTCCGTGTCACGACGGCGTCCGTCTTGAGGAAGCCCTCGCTCGTCATTTCGACCCCACCGACTATCTCACCGACGTCGTGTCGAACAACGCCACCAGCTGAGTCGTTCCGAGGCTGCGCGTCCATCTTGATGTCGGTCAGCTGCACCGTCTTGCTTTCGATTTTTTCCATGTAGTAGTTCGCCTGTACCCACTCCTCAGCTGCCTTCCTTGTATACGACTTGACAGGGAAGAGAAGCGACTGAGTGGCTTCGTACGTCGAGTTGTTCCACGGAGAGCGGATGGTGTACGTCACGGAGAGCACTCCCTCCGGAAGCTTCATCTTCCCGGCGAACCGGGCCACGATTGCAGTGCTCTCGTGCTCCCTCTTCGGGTCGAACACACGGACACGGTGAAACCGTCGTTTGTCCTCGTCGTTCCTTTTTGACATCTATTCTTCCTCCTCGAACTGGATACCGTTATCACCGGGAAACTCCTCCCGGTGGTCCCATTCGTTTTTGAGTATCTGCATCGGGATGCCGTCGGGGAACGCTTTACAGGCACCATTCCCGATGTCGTTTTTGCACCGGATACACTGGCTGATTTTGTCCAGCGTCGGGTTGCTTGCGTATTTAGCTTTCTGCATCAGAGTACGTCCTTTACGAGCTGCGCTTCGATGTTGAACACGTTCGGCTTCACCTCGTCAACCTTGAGTATCCTTAGGGTCCTGCCGGGTTCGAATATCACCTCCCGTTCGTATATTGTTCCGGGGAGAAACGCCTCTCCTTTGTCAACGTATACCTTCATTCGTCCCACCTTCTCGATGTCCCGGTCCTTAGCCCAACTGATGAAGAAGTTCGTCTTTTGTTCGTTGAGCGTCGTTGACAGGAACGCGTCTTCCGTGATGGTCTTCCCCACGAGCTTGTGAGGATTCTTCACGTGGTCCAGCCCGGTGCCTCTCCAAAGGACGAGGTTCTCCGGTGTTTTCGGAGCGTGGTTGTACAGGTCAACGAGATCGTCAATAGCCTCCTGTATCTCCAACGAGTCGTTGAAGTACTCGAAATTGACAGGCATACCACGAAGCTCATCATTGACGTCTGTAAAGCCGTTTCCGATGTAGTCCTGCAGCGCCTTGGGCCTGTCCATCCCGGAGTTCTTCTTGAGCGTTTCCTTCGCTCCAAATAGAAACTCCTTTTGTTCGTCATCGTACACCATTTCGTTGTACTTCGCCGTGTCGAATGCGTCCGGTTTCGGTGGCTTCGGTTTAGCGACTACCGGCTTTACTCCTTTGTTTGGTCCCTTGGTGGCGACCTTCGAGATATCCCTGTAGTCAACCTCCACTAGAAGCTTACCCGAAATCGGCTTCGTGACCTTGGTGACTTTATACACCTGTGGTCCTTTTGATGGCGGTAGAATGAACTCGTCCAGCCCACTCGGTATCTTGGCTAGCTTAGTCCCTTTTGGTACGTTGATTTTCATTAACACCTCAACGTCACCGAACCCACCCCCACGCGAAAAATTCTCAGCTACCTTTTTGTCGAGCGACATCGACTGGAAGCCCTCATCGCTGAACGTATATCCCTTCTTAAAGTTACCGAGAAACGGATTGTTTTTTGACTCGAACTCCATGCCACGCCAAAAAACCGTATCTTCCGCTAGACCTTCTGACTCGTCAATTGCCTTCTCCAGCGACGCAGCGAACTTTTTGTTTTTGGCGGATACCTGCCCAAGTCGGAGTTGTTGATTCAACTCTTCATAGTCCGATACGTACCGCTCAGTGGCCTTTACCGACTCGGACGATAACTTCTTGTCCACCTGAGTCTTTAAGGGCTTTTTCGTCTTTACGTCGGGCTTCGTCTTCTTCGGCGTTGGTACCTTGACAGGCGCACTAGGTGCTGGTGGATCGGCGTTGATGGTTTCCGCTAAGTCATCGAACACCGGCTCAGCCCAACACCGGCAGTTGATGTCCTGTCCCGGATGCCCGGTTGCTGCAGGAGGATTCGACCACTTGAACTTCTTGTCGTCGTTCGCCTCGTGCGTTGCCCGGACCCGGCTGTCGTCGGAGGAGCGCCATATGTACTCGGTAACTCCGACCGACGTCTGATTCGCCTGTGTCAATTGCCCGTTGAGCTTGGAGACTTGGTCGCGAGCGATGAGCTTCGCTCTCGTTTCCGCTTTCTTGAAGCGTCCCGGTGGAACTAGGCCCGTTATCTCCTTCGCTATCTCTTCGTGCCGTTTGCCCTGCTTGACTCCCCGGTGAACGATGCCACGTATGTCCTCCATCGTGGAATCTCCGAGCTTCGTTATCAGACCAACGTTCTCACTTGTAAAGTCCGTGACGAGTGCCTCGGTTCCCGGAGCGGAGAAGGGAGCAACGCCGACGACTTGGTTCATCGTCTTGCGCCACTCCTTGTCGTTCCATCGTTTCGTCTTCTCTCCGATGTCAAGTGCGACCACCCCGTATTTCTCCTTGTCCTTGTTGACTTCGAGCTTGAGGTTGTCGACCAGCATGTCCAACGAGTCGGTAAACGCGTCGAGGTTGAACTCCATCCTTCCTTCCTCAACGAGGGCAGGAAGTTGACGCATGAGAGTTCGGTCACATACCGCTTTCCACTCCCGGACGACGGCTGTCAATCTGCGCTGGTATTCTCTCTCAATACCCAACGGTAGCAGCCACTTCGGAGGTCGCTTGAAGCGGACCTTCCGCTTTGATGTTCTGTTCCGGCTTAACCCTAACTTTGAAAGAGCAGTTGCTTCGTCTATGTCAAGACGCGTCTGCGTCTTTTTCTTTTCTTCACTGTCAATCTTGCCACGTTTCTTCTGCGACGCCTTAATCGCAGCCAGCTGCTTTTCGGCCTTGCCACGTGCGGAGGTCCCTATATAGCAAAACCCGGTAGGCCCGGCCTTCCAGCCCTTTTTCCCTCCGCGCTGACACCGCATGACCGGCACACTAGTCCTCCCTTACAACGTAGACGCAACCGCAGTCCTGACAGTGTCCACCGACACCCGGCCCGATTGCTTCTTCCTCGACGAAGTAGTCCTCGTCGGATGCGAGTACCTTTGTCAAGACGTTCGAACTCCGGCACTCCGGACACACCTTCGCTCCGATGCTGGTTGCTTCGCTGCTTCCGCTTTTGATGACCTCAGTACTCATCAGTCGTCCCTTTCAAGAAAAAACGTACACAGGCAGCTCAGGCACTTGACAAGCGCACCGGGTCCTTCGAGGACCGTGTTCGGTGTTATCTGCTTCGAGCCGTGCACCAACTCCACCTGTAGTTTGTCATAGTCGTCGTTCCTGCACTCAGGACACTCGACCTGTTCGTCGTTGTTGTACCAGTCAGCACCGTGTTCAATCACTGATTTCGACATGGTCGTCCTCCCGGTACGCGTTTTTATCTGTCACTTCCTTTTCTCCTCTGTCAATGGCCGGTGTCTGTTCGGCCTCAGCTTCGTGTCGGACTTCCTGCGTGCTCATTCTTCAACCCCGAAGTCGTCTTCTTCGTCCGGGTCCTCTTCCTCTAGCGGAGCGATGTCTCCCTCAATGCCCGTTTCCATGCTGTATTCGTCGCCACCAAACCGGGACTCCCGGACTTCGTCCGCAGCGAGAACGCCTTGGTTGATGTATATCTCGTCACTCTCAGCTGTCAATTTCCGTTGTTCCGCTACCTGCTTCTCGGTCGGTTGCCACAGAGGATGGTACTTGATTTCCCACCCGTCAATTTCGGTTCCCCGGAACGGACCCTGCTTCGCTATTTGCACCCACCGGATGAGCGGTTCGAGAAGAGGCGACAGCTCCATACGCTGTTTGTCCGCTACCTTGTCATACCACATGCGGAAGTCGGCTTCCCCGGTGGAGTTCTCCCCGGCTGCACTCCGTCCGAAAAGGACGGTGACCGGGATGCCCGTCACGGAGGACATCGCCATTTGGAAGCGGTCTATCAGTTTATCAATCCCGGTGACGTTAGCGGTCTTTTTCTCGTAGGTTTCTTGGCTGTCAATCAGCACCGTGTTCATGACGTGGCGACCGAGGTCGAGTATCTGCAGCCGGTTCTTGACCACGTCCTCTTTCCCTGCAGCGATGAGGTCGGCCAGCCCTTCTATCTGTAGCATCGTTTCGACGAACGAGCCGACGATGTGTTCAGCGGAGCCGTAGACGTTTGTCAACCGGCGAATGTAGTCGTAAAGCGACTTGTACACCGAGTCGCCCCAACCTTGGTTTTCTTGACGGGTGAAATCGGTAATCTCGACGCCGTCCGTTGAAAGGACCCTCGACGCGTGCACCGTGAACATCGTGCCGTTCCTCGGTGTGACATGGTAGTACTCGATTTGTCCGAAGTTCTTTTCGTTCGGGTCCTTGTACAGGTCGTCGTTGGACCAGTGTATCCGGAACCGGTCAAACACGTGGATGAACTCGACGCTCTTGAGGCGGTTCTCGTTGAGAGGCTTATCGAGGTCCTGTCCGTCCATGAGGCCCACAACACCGACAGCACCACCGAAGACGCTCCCCCATTTCAGCATCCGGGACAGCTTCTCCACGGCGCATATCCGTTTCAACTCGTCGAGTATCTCGCCTTCCTCGTCGCCTACAACCTCGAAGCCCTCTCTTGTCATGTCGCTTACCGGGAGGTCTACTATCCTCCGGGCGAAGCCGTCTCCCTCGTAAAGATTCCGGTATTCGGATTCGGAAAGACGAGCGCTCTTCTTGTAGCGCGTGCTGACGGTCGGGTCCCGGTTCTCTACTCCTAGCCCGGTGAAGAGGTTTTCCCACCCGTCAAACCGGACGAGTTGCATCGAGTTGGTCGGTACGTGGTTTATCATCTGTCAATCACCTCGTGTTCATTTTGTCAAGAAGGTCGTACTTCCGAGTCCCGAACATCGAATGCAGCACGTAGCGTTCCTCGTCTTGAGTGTGGTCTTCCACCTTGACAGGCGCATCGATTCCGTATTTCTGCTGCTTCGGGTCCCAAACGTAGCCACCCTTCTGCTCTATGTTCTTCTTGCAGTTGTCACCGATCTTGTACGAGCCGTTCTTCAACATGCTGGACGTCGTGCGTATTCCGTCGATGACGTCGTTGTCTGCGTCCTTGATGCCGAGTACGCCCTTCCTCTTGCACTGGAGCTTGAAGCTCGCAGCGGACGGGTCGACGAAGATGTGCCGGACGTTTTTTCCTTTTACAAAGTCCCGGAGGTCGAGTGCGAACTCAAGGTCGGTCTTTTGTCTCCCGGACATCGTCGGGTCGTAGTAGTACTCCTTTTCCTTCCAAATCTTCGTCTTCCTTGTAAAGTCCACCCCGTAAAGCCCGAATGCGGTCGGGTTGCTCGTCCCATAGTCAACACCAGCGACACGGAACTTCGCCTTTGGGAAGCGGTGTACACAGTGTTCTTCCTCGTCGAAGAAGTCGTAGATGGCTCCCTCTGCCATGACCCACTGAGAGAGGATGTACCGTTTGTACCACAGACCGACGTACTCCATCTTCAACGCGGAAACGTACATCGGGTCGAGTGACGGGTTGTCCTCTATCATGAACCGGAACACGGCGATGTCGAGTTCATTGCGCCTGTCAAGGTACTTGACCTTGAACCAGTGGCGCGGAGCGTCCGGGTTTGTTGAGCCGAAGAGCTTCGCCCCGGTGACACTCATCCTTGACAGGAGCATTGTAAAGAAGGATTCGGGCAGGAGTGTTATCTCGTCGAGGTAGGCACCAGCGCAGGTCATTCCACGGATGACGCCTTCTGCACGTTCGTCGTTTGCACCGATGAGGAAGATGGTCCGACCCCACAGCTCCAGTTCGCCTTTACCGGGGTAGTACTTCATGTCGCGACCAAGCAGGTCGCCCATCGGCTTGATGACGTTTCGGTAGAGGGAGCGTGTCGTCTTCCCGGCCATGAGCAGCTCGCCGGGAGGAGCATCGGCGACGTACGTTATCCAACGGAAGATAGACGCGTGCGTTTTCCCGGAGCGGACCGCTCCTTCCCAAAAGTTAAGACGCTTCCGCGCCTGTCTTATCGACCATATCTGTTTCTCGTGGAGTTTCATTCGGTCACGCTCCGCCGAGCGTTTCGCCGTCAAGCATCCGGTTGATAGCGGAGAGGATAGAGCCTTTGTGGTCTTCCGGTATGTGTTCTTTCGTGTAGCCTCGTCCCTTGCCGAGGGTCTCAAGTGTAAACTTGACGGCCCAATCGTCGGAGTTCGCCACCGACTCGATAAGACGAGCTTCTGCGAGGTCGATGAACATGTTGCGTGCTTCGGCCATGACCTCGGCGAGAGCAGCGCTGGTGTTGATGCGGTTGTAAATGTGCTTGTGGTAGCAGCCGAGAAGACGTGCCATGATAGAAACGTTGCCAAAAGAGCGGAGCGCAGCAGCGACGTACACCTCGTCCGGTAGCTTCTCCGGGTTCTTGACAGCCACAAATTCGGAGCGCCAGATTGCGGTGATATCGCCGTGTGGTTGGTTGATGGCTTCACGGATTCTCTCAACTTCGACCTCTATCGCCTTGTCTTTCTTGGTCGGCTGGCTACCTTCTCGGTCGGTAGCATTTCGGTCGGCAATCCGCTTTTGCGCCTCAGCTAGTCGCTTTTCTGCTTCCAGCCGGGCACGCCTTTTTTGCCGTCCTGCCATAGCTGTTTATTTGGATGTTCGGGATTCAAACTTCTAAAAGGAAACCGCGCGCGCGACGCGGACTTATTTACGTCTTTATTTCTGCAAACGTCGTGTTCTCGTGTTTGTTCTATATAGAGGAAGCCCGACGCCTTTGGAGCACCGGGCCTCATTGACAGGTGAGATTTACAGGCGTCAACGTATGCTGTTTTCGCCGTGTTCGTTCAGGTGTGTTATCGCTGCGTCGACGGCTTCCCTCGTCTTAGGGTACAGGTCCATCGTGTCCAAATATCGGAGGTACGACGGGTCGTTGAGGTACACCGAGTACAGCGTGTCTCCCCGGTACTTGCCGAAGGGAAGGACGAAGGTCCCCCACTTCGACCGTGGCACCTGCTTAGCTCTACGTAGTGGCATGTTCTTCTCCTTTGTCAATCACTGCAGTATCTTGGTCGGCACGATGCGGTAGATGTTGAGGTTGTCGAACGTAGAGTCGGACATATCCGGGAAGTCGCCCTTGAGCGTGTCCCTCTTTTCCTTGAGAAGCTCCCTCGCTCGTTCCTCGCTCGCTATCGCCACACCGACGACGTGTGAGTTGCGGTACAGCAGCCAGCATGCACAGCTTTGCTTGCTATCCGCCATAGTAGCGCCTCCTGCGTTCGTCAATTGACAGGCACCAAACCGCCATAACCGCTCCAGCTATGAACGCGACCCCGTTGACTCCTAGCCACGCCACCGGATGTTTCCACGTCACGATAAACGCCTCGCTCAAGCTCCCGACCTCCAACACCATGAAAAACGTGATGACCGGACAGCCCACCAGCCACACCACCAGTACCAGCATCGCGAGGATGCCAACTACGTGCTTCATGTCTTCCTCCTCTTTTTACGGTTTCCCTTCGCCGTCGTGTATACCGTCTTGCTTCCGCGTCTTGCAGGACCGACGTATACGCCCTGCAGACGGAGCAACCACTGTTGACGCTGCATCCTCACGTGCTCCCGGAACAGCGCCGTGAACTCCCGGTTGATTGACGGGAGCAAAGCGTCCAACACCTCCCCGACACTCGCACGCCGGTCGTTCTGCGTGATGAGCTTCGGGTTCACCTTCGGCATCCGTAGCAGCTCCTGCAGCAGCGCCGTGTTCGGTTGCCTTCTCGGAGCCTCCGGGAGCGCCGACGAGGTATCTCCGTCGCCCTCTCCGGGTCCGGGTCGCCCCTTAAGCCCTCTCAAGCCCTTGAAGCCTTCCGGGTGCCTTTCCTTTCGTTCCACGCGTCCTCCTTTCTCAATACAGAGAAGGCCGGGCAAACTCTAAGGCTTGAATCACCTATCACGTTACGTCCCGGCCCTCCACGGCAAGCGTCCCTCACCGCTGTTTTACTTCGAAGCTCTGTTGATAGCTCCCCGAAGCAGGTTCCCCATTCGCATCCGGAAAAGACCGAACTGCAGGTCGTTTTTCTGAGCGACGGTCTTCTTGAAGCTGTCGGTGTTGACGAACTTGTACGCCTTGTGTCCCTTGACAGCGTTCACGACCTTGGTCGGTGTGTCGCAGTCCCACAGCACCTTGCCTACCGGGTCCGCTTCGGATTTCTTGGTCGGACGAGCTGCTTTCGGCTTCGAGGCGGTTCCTTTAGTCGACTCTCCTTTGTCAACTACCTCGCCGTCCTTCGAGCTGTCGCGCTTTTCGTACGACTTCTTGCTTGCTGCCGGTTTTTCTGCCGGAGCTTTCCGCTTGCGTGACTTGGTAGGCGGATTCTCTGCGTCCTCAACCGGGTTCCTGCGTGGCTTCGCCTTTACGCCGGTTCCCTTGGGAGCTGCTTTTTTACTCGAACGCTTCCGAGACGCCGGTTTCTCTGCCGGTGCTTCTCCTCCGTCAAGTTCGCACAGAGCCATCGGCTTGATGCTGGTGTTGCCGTCTTTTTCGACTTTAAGAGAGGACTTCATTACCTTGAGAACGGTGTACCCTCCTTCGCCGTCAACGGATACTGCGTCACCGGGGTTGTAGGTTGTTGGTGCCATACTTCCTCCTTTTGGGTTGTGAATAAGGACTCCTGCTATGCGATATGTCCAGCTATCCGGGGGTTGGGAAGCCGAGTGGCTTCAGAAAAAGTAACGTCTGAGACAAACACTCAGTTTCATGCCCCCTCTACCACCACCTCCGGGGAGGCTTCCACTCTATCAGCACTACGAACACGAGCAGTGCGACTACCACGAGTACGAAAGCTGCTCCTACGACGGTGGACATCTATTCTCCTTTGTCAATTACCATGCAAAGCTGATACAGCTGTGGAAGGCGTGGTACGAGTCCCGGTCACGCGGTCCGTCGTCCAACGCTCCTCTGTATCGTGCGTCTTCGATTCTGTTTTCGAGGTACTTCATCGCGCTAGCGTCCAGCGCAATGAGCTGGCGTTCGATGGCGTCGGCCACGAACTCGTGGTCCTTGTCAATCGCGTCCATGACTCGGACCTTAGGATTCGGGCCAATCCCCACCGGTGCTTCGAGCGGTTTCGCTGTTAGCTGGTTCATTCTTCCTCCCTCTTGGTAGTAGGACGGCTGTTCCATTTCGGACCCAGTGGTACATGTGGTCGCTCAAGAAGATGCAGGTGCTGCCTTCGTAGTTCTCGGCAACGAACCAGTGCGACCGGCCCTGCCGGTTTTGGTTCTCCTTGATGACCTCCCACTCGTAGCCCTTCATCAAAAACGTGTCGCCTAGCTCTATCATCGCCATGACGTTCTCTCCCTTCAACCACGATAACGACCGGAACACAAACTCCGTTTCTTTACAGAGTAGAACGACCGCGTTGCCTTGACAGGCGACATTCGTTTCTTTACAAATGAAAACGTCCAAAAAGGCTCTGTTTCTATACGTTTGACCAGCAAGAGCCGTGCCAGTCTTTTTAAGCGCTTCATTTGGCACGCTATTTGCTCTTATACAACCCGTTGTATTTCTTTAACGTGTTAAACACTATATCTTGGGGTTGCGCGAAGGCCCGGCGTGTGTTTTTTTTACGTATGGGGGTGAGAACCCCGACACCCAACAAACAAACGACCGGGAGGCGCTGCCGAACCCGGCACCACGAAAGGAGCTACAATGGCCAACACGAAACGCATCAAGGCCAAGAACGTCAAGGTTGGAGACACCATCAAGGTCGAAGGCGTGACCTTCCGCGTCGAGGTTTCCGAAGCGAGGGACCTCGGACCGAACCCGTCCGAATGGGACAAGACGAACTCGCATGGCTTCAAGTACCTCCGGGGTGGCGAGCTGCACTCGTTTTGCTACAACCCGGAAGACACCGTCGAGCTTATAAAGAGGAAAAAGGGCGTCAAGCTGACGAAGGCGCAGCAGAAGTCGTACGACCTCCTCCACGAGTACATCGAAACCAACAGCCACACCGTCGACCTTTGGGACTGCGCACAGACGAACTTCCTGTGGGTCTACCGCATTTGGCAGGACGCCACCGGTGTCAAGATGCGCGGACGTCAACTCGGCAAGAAACAGTTCGAAACAGAGCACGTGTACCCTCAGGCCCTGTACTCCATCTTCCGGAACGCGAAAGCGCACGACGACAGGTTCGCCGACTGGCTCAAGGCTAAAGAGGAAAAAGAAGCGCTGTCGGAAGGCGAAGCCAAGACCATCACCCCGGAGCAGCAGGAGCGAGTCATCGAGCTTCTGACCGACTGCATCACGGAAGACGAGAACCTACACGACAAACTGGCCGACGTCCTCGACGGTAGCGTGTTTCACGCCTACGCGCTGACCAGCTACCTCTCCGGCGTCCTGTACGAAAAAGGAAAAGAGCGGATGAACAAGGTCATCGGGTTCGCGCACGCAGCCGACGAAGACCTTCTCGAAGTGATAACCGTTGACAGGCAATAAACCTCTGCCATCATTGACAAAGGAGAAGAAGATGGGCGACATCATGGACAAACTCAGGAAGCTGCAAGCGATGGCGAAGTCCGGCGGACCGGAAGCCGACAACGCGCAGCGACTGATTGACAAGCTGATGGAGAAACATCAGATTGACAGCATAGAAGAAAAGAGCATGTACCGAATCAAGTGCAACAGGCGCATCAACTCGGCAGCGATACGGTTGGCCCACTCGCTTGGTCTCGGCGTCAAACACTACAAAGGAAAAGGGCACCAGATATACGTATACTGCACTCCGACCGAACTCACGGTCTTCGAACCGCTCATGGCTCAGCTCCAACGCATGTACCTCGACAAGGTCACGGCAGCAGCTCATTTCGTCGACGGGTTCGTGAACGCGGTCTACCCGTCGGAAGTCATATGCCCGAAGTGCGGTACCACCGAGAACGATCTCATCACGAACGTAATTGACAGGCGCATTGAGTGCCCCAACTGCGGATGGAAAAGCAGGAAGTTTAAAATCGCAGACGAGCACTACAGAGCCGGTTCCAAGAACGCAAATAAACTGATAGCCTAACCACCAACCACCCTCTTGACAGAGGAGAAAGGAGACAACGTGAAGTTGAACCGGGCAGCAAACGAGCGGAATGGCTTGGTAGCTGACAAGGCGCGTCGTACTAAAAGGAAAAAACGGCGTGCTCTCGGTACCAGCGTCGAGGAGAGCATCATCAAGTCGGCGCAGTGCAAGCGTAAAGCGATCCACAAGCTGTTCTCGCAGGAAGCAGCACGACGGCTGACAGATGGACAGGTCGTCGAATACCCCGATGGGGAGCTACACATCAATTGACAAATGAGAACCGGGCACAGCTCGGTCTCGAAACCAATCACCTTGTAAAAGGAGGACTCATGTCCGCAACACTCACAAACGGAAAAGAAGAAATCATGACAGTTGGAAAAGGCTACCACAAGCTCGGCACCGTCGTTGACGACGCACAGACATGGCACCAGACCATTGTTAAGGCCGGACTCGACTGGCAGGTTGACAAGCGTCCACTCTACACAGCTGCAGGTCTCGAACTTCCGACATTCGGCATCTTCCGTCAGGACACCGACGCTTTCCTCGGCGCGGTCGGCAAAGACTACACCCCGATACAGAACAAGTTCGCGTTCTCTTTCGTAGACTCCCTGCTGGAGTCGGTCGACGGAGCACACTACACGTTCGCCGGGTCGATTGACGACGGTCGTCAGATATGGTGCCTTGCTCGCGTCCCGATGGACCTTCGAATCAAAGGCACGGACGACATCAGCCAGTCCTACCTCTTCTTCACGACCTTCCACGGAAAGAAGGGCTGTGCTCAGGTGTCAATCTCCACGGTGCGCGGTATTTGCGACAACCAGCTGCCAGCGTATATGGCCGAGTCGAAGAACCTCGGCAAATTGGTGCGTGTCAAGCACACCCGGAACGCGGAAGAGCGGATGAACGACAGCGTTGCTGCACTCAGCGACGTGCGCTCGAACATCAAGACGCTGGAGGACAAGCTCAACGTGCTGGCCACCCGGAAGATGACCCACGAGTCGACGTTCGAGGTCATGACTCGTCTGTTCCCCAACCACAACGGCAACGCCATCGTGCAGGACAAGATAGCCAACGTGCTGGAGAACTTCGAGGACAACGACGGCAACGCGTTTCCGACTCAGAGAGGCACCGCGTACTCCCTGCTGAACGCGTTCACCGACTACATCGACCACGACCGGAAGGTGTACCAGTCCGGGAGCGAGGAAGAGCTGGAACGGACACGCGTCAAATCAGCCCTCATGGGAAGCGGAGCGAAGGACAAGCAGGTCGCGCTTGAGACCATCCTCGAAGCGACGGCAGCGAATCCGACCAAGCAGACCACGACGGTCATTGACATGAAAGAACGAGTCGAAATCAACGACATGCTCAGCATGGTGTACGCTTCGAGCAACAACTAATTCTCACCTGTAAAGGACGTACCGGGAGCAGGAAAGCCCGGCACGCTCCATATGAAGGAGGTCACATGTTCGAGAAGCAGACGATAGAAAAGCTGCTGGTGTGCAAAGACCCCGACGGCTACGGTGAGGATTGCGGTCGCCGGTGTCCGATTCGGGTACTTGACACAGTAGAATGCACGAAGTACGACGGTGGTTGCAACCGGCAGATGTGGGTCACGGTTTCGGCCCTGCAGAGGGAGGTGGTCGAATGAAAGACGCCTTCAAAAAGACGATGGACCGGCTGCGCCGGGGAAAGTTCAAGGAGTGCTACACGGTGACGACGTCCCGTGGCTACATCATCAACGTTTACAAGGTAGAAGAGGACCGCTTCGAAATCGCGTGGAAAGACTCGTTTCAGCTGACGTACCTCAGCACGATACGTCTACTCCGTCAACCGCCCGATGTCATCCGCATGGTGGTGCAGAAGCTGCAAGGCTCCGGGTTCGTTGAAGACAAGAAGTACTTCGACACCGTGGCCTTCGTGATGCGCCTCTACAAGCAGATGGGGGTGTCCCATGAAGATGCTTGACAAGAGCTGGTTCATCCGGAAGATTTACAACGGCGTCCGCATCGTCGCCTACCGGCACGCGGTCGACCAGCTGCAAGCGCACGACTTCATGCAGGAAGGACTCGTCGCAGCCCTACACGCAATTGACAGGTACAAACACAAGAGCACGCAAGACGTCATCCGCCTCATCAGCAGGACGGCGTACAACAGAATCGTAGACGCGCAGCGCGAAGCGATGCGGTACCACGCCCGGTTTGCTTCTTCCTCAGACAACGTGGAAGCTCCGATTGACAGCCACGAAGACGAGGTCGAGGCACGCGTCTTTATCCAAGCACTGGAGCGTCGCCTGTCGGCCCTCGGCAAGCGCGTACTCCGGGAGAAGCTCGCTCCTAGCGATAAGACTTTACAGATGTCAATGGCGGTCCGGCAACACAAACTGGAGGCACGCGCCTCCGGCAAGCTCGTCATGAGCCTGAACCCGGACTCGATACCGGACAGTCTGATAGCCCGGTCACTTGACATCAGCAAAGCGACTATCAGCAGGGAGATTAGGCGGATAAAAGAGCAAGCTCAAGCTCTGTTGTTGGACCAACAGGACGAGCAGAAAGGAGAAGAGAGCGAATCGTCCCGGCGTCCAGCGAGCCGGGGTCCGCTTCGTGCATGTGGTTAGGGTACTGGACTAAGCGCACGCCGAATTTGTGCTTGTAAAGCTTGATAGCGAGATCGGCTGCTTCCCTGTTGGCGTCACCGTCCAAGAACACGGTAATCCACTCGACGCCAGCAGACCGGAGCAGCCGAATCTGTCTTTGGCTGATGGTCTTTCCAAGTAGGCAACTCGCTCGATGTGACCTTCCAATCGCCTGTTCCGTCTTCAAGGCGTCGAATATCCCCTCTGTCAATACGACCGTTCCACCGTTCAGACACTCAAGTCGGAAGAGCACGTCGGTTTTCGGATACCAGCCGTCCTCAACATCGGGGTTGATGGTCTTCAACGGCGACGGCACGAATGACCGGCCCTGAAAGAAGACGACCTTGCCTCGGTCGTAGAATGGGAAGACCACCCGACCTTCGTATCCGTCAAGTAGACCAACGTCCAGCCGGTCGAGCTGTATTCCGCGTCGGCGCAGGTACTCCAGCGCCATCTTACCAGCAAGCGCCGTGCCAGCCACCTCCGGGAGGGCCTCGAAGCGGTCCCGGAACCACCTGTCGGTGTCCACCTCCGGGCCGGGGTCGGACCGACCCGAATTTAAGCGCTTAGAAAGCGCAGACGAGGTATCTTCCTTGGCCTCGCCGGGCCGGGGTCGGGCCTTAGGCCCTAGGAGGCCACGACCGCCTCCGAAGCCCGTCGCCGTGCCTTCCCTCAGGTCATATAGGAGGACCGGCAGCGGACCGGCAGCACCACATGAGAAGCAGTGGAACCGGCCAGCCCGGAAGGACACCCCGAAGTTGAGTGACTCGCCTCGGTGATACGGACACCGGAAGTTGTACCACTCCTTGCGACGGTGGAAATCGCCTAGCTGCTCGAACACGTAGTCACGGTCTACTCGTGGCATGCGAGGAACTCCTGTAGTCGTTGTTCGCTTGCGAACCCCATACCGCACAGCATACCCCACTGCACGGAGAAAGGCTCGATGCGTTCCAGCTTCTCCAGCACTCGCTTTACAGCTGCAACTAGCGCCGGTCGTTTACCGGGAGCTGCTGCTGGTCGGCGTTGAGTGACGGATACAACTGGAACACGTCTAGCCCTCCGGTAACATACCGGGTTGTATTGCTTGACAACCGTCAATCCTTCTTCGGTGGCGTCCACTTCGTCGTTTCCAGTGGTTTGAGGATTCGGGACATCTGCTTGACAAAGCACTGCATGCAATACGCGACCGTTCCACCGAGCTGAGGCGAGGAAAAGGTCAAGGCGTCAACGGCGTCGCCATGCACCGGGCAGGTGTACACCACCTTGCCTTCGGCTAGTGCTGCCTTTTCACCTTCGGCGTTTGTCTTGTTGGCTACCTCGTCTACCGCTTTTCTCAGCTTGTCGACGTCTTCCTCAATCTCCGGGCGCTCTACCGGGCGCTGCAGGTCCGGATTCGGACACGACTTGAAATTGACAGTCGACACATTGAGCGGAGCGCACAGCTTCAACTTTCCATCCACTATACACTCACACTCGATTCCACAACCACACATCTTGTCACTTGACACGCGCAAACCTCCTTTGTTCGGGTTCAGTCTGTTCGCCATCTTCGCTATGCGTTGGCCTAAAGTAAGTTTCCTATCCATGCCCTCTCCCAATCGGTCTCGACCTCTACCGTCACCTCGGACACGTCGTCCCGGTTCTTAGCGAGGAACAGCCGGGCCGTCTGTGGCCGAGACCGTTTTTCGTCTAAAGTTTGATTGACAGACACCATAACGTCTGCACAGGCTGCTTTTTCGTAGCACTCGGCGAGGTCCTCCATCGTGACCAGCTCCTCGCTTGCTCCGCTCCGGTTCGTTTGCGACGCGGTCCACGCTGCTGCGTTGAACTCGTCGGCCAGCTCCCTCATCGTGTAGTAGACCTCGGACAGCTCGTGTCTTCGCTGGTCGTAGCTCTTGGTGGAGCGCATGAGGTCCGCGTAGTCGAAGATGAGGACGTCCGGGAAGAACCCGTACTTGTTCCGCACGAGGTTGATGTGTTCCCGGACCATCGGCACCGTGCAGCTGTACGCCGGGTACCGCTTGACGATGATGGACTCTTCCGCTATTCCGTCGGCGAGGTCGAGTATCTTGTCATACGCGGTAGCCTTCTTCCTTTTTAGCTCCTTCTTGCTCATCCGGGTCATCGCCATGAAGTACCGGCGCTTGATGACGTTCGCCGAAAGCTCGAACGTGTAGTGCGCGACGTTGAACCCGGCGAGCGCTGCGTACTTCCCGACGTTAACCAGCGACGTGCTTTTTCCTTTGTTAGGCGGAGTGACGATGACGTTCAACGTCTTCCGCACGGCACCACCACCGAGCTTCTCGTCGAGCGAGGTGATGCCGGTAGGAATGAACTGTTCTCCGGCGTCAAGCTCCTGCAGCACCTTCTTTTTGTCCTTCCAAAACAGGTCGCCGACGTCCCCGTCCACGAAGGAGAGCACCGTGTTCTTGATGCGGTCGTATATGCGGTCGTATTCTCCCTTGTCAAGCAACACCGTACTCTCCAACAGCACGTCCTTGATTCGCGTCTTCTTGACGAAGTCCTTCAACGAGTCTTCGAGGAAGTCGATGTTCAGCACCGGCTCGTCGTAGAGCGGATGCACCAACTCCTCTATGTCCTCTGTCAAGTAGTTCTGCCTCTCCAAGTAGAGCGTGAACGAGTCACGCGACGGAGTGGCACTGTACTGGTCGTAGAACTCCAATGCGTGACGCACGACGTCGGACTCGGTTTCGTCCTTGAACATACCGCGTTCTAGGTAGGTCCGGTACCTTGACAGAAAAGACGGGTCCTGCAGTATCGCCTTTGTCAAGTTCGTCTGAAACTCCGGGGACAGGACACTCATTCGCCGGTCGACTCCTCCCCGTTACCGGGACGAGTAGCCACGCCGACGTGGTTGTCGTCGCCTTTCTTCTTTACACGTTTGTCGTACCCGTTCGCTTGACGCTTGAGATTGACCTTGAGCTTCGCGTAGTACGTCCGGGCGAAGAACGTCGCGTCCATGCCGAGCGACTGCGACGCGGACATCATGAAGTGCCACGCGTCTATCAACTCGACACGCGCCTTTCTGATGTCGGCCAGCTCCTTCGACCACCACGTTTCCGGCAGCTGCTCCAGTAGCTCGTTCAGCTCCTCGATTGCACGCGACACGAAGCGCCGGGTCCAGTCGACCGGGGTCGCCATCAACGGCATTTCGTTGTGCTGCACCGCTTCGGACCGCAGCTTCTCCATTGTCAAGTTCAGCGGAGCGAGCGTTTGGTCCGACAGCGTAGCGTTGCACGCCATCATCGTCGCGAGGTTCCGGTCGTCGAACGAGATACCGGCGACCTCCGGCGCATCGCGTAGGTCCTCCATCGCTCGTTCAATGCGCCCGTCAATTGGCACGTACTGAGTAGGAACGAAGGGAGGCATCCCGGCGATGTGCGGTATGTCTTTGGTGTTGTCAATGAGCGTGAGCGGTACGGACCGCCGTTTGTTGGCAACTGCGTACGCGTTCCGCATCAGAATCTCTTCGAGGACGCGCAGCTGGTTCCGGTCGTCGGTGATGAGCCGAGCGTTCATGAGCGACTCGTTCTTCGTTCCCTCGTCGCGCTTCAACGCTCGCGCCTTGCGGACTACGTCATCGCAGGTGTAAACGAGGAACATACACGCCAACCCGGAGTTCCGAACGAACTGGTCGTACAGCCACTCTACCTGATTCGGCGTGCGAGGGAAACCGTCGACGAAGAGCGTCATGCCCGGTTCTATCCTGTCAACTGCATCACAGATGAGGTTTCGTACGAACGACTCCGTCATTTCGGGCGCGGTCGGGTTCTCACATTCGGCCATGGTCTGCGCACCGAAGTGCTCCCGGCACGCTTGACCGGGGAAAACGGCCATGAGCTTGTCCGGGTCCGTTTCGATGATGCCACGGATATGCGACGTTTTCCCGGCAGCAAGGCGACCGATGACCCACACCACGTTCTTTTTGTCTCCGTAAAGCATGGTGCCTCCTTATAGCACCACCATGTCGCCGTTTTTCGCTCCGGTTCCGAGGTGGCTGATTTCGGGTTTGTACTTGACGTCGGATATCCACTCGTCACCGACTGTTTCCTGTAGCTCGTTGAGCCAGATACGTGTTTCCACCGACAGGTCGTCCAACTCGGTCTTTCCGACGTCGGCAGCGCAGAGGTGATTGACAAAGTTCACAAACAGCTTGGTCGGTGCACAGGCCCTTATGAACTTGCGGACTTGGTAGTGGCTGAACGTGAAGAGGCGTCGGACCTTGTTCGTGACCGTTGTCCTCTCTGTCAAGTCGATGTCGGAACCGGACGTTGCCTTGAGCTTGTCCCAATCGATCTCTTCGTGGTCGTCGTACCACGGACCGGAATGGCCGATTTGGTTGCCCTCTCCGTCGAACATGTTCCCGACTCGAATCGGGTACGTGCGAAGACAGCCGTACACGTCGCCGAGCCACAGCGGAGGAATACACGCGTTGTTCAGTATCGACATCGTCGTGACATCCCTGCTCGTGACGAACGGGTACTCGTGCCCGTGGTTCAATGAGAGGTCGAATCCCTGCGCTCCCTCGACCAGCACGGTTCCACCGATTGACAGGTGCTTCTGAGTCAACGCGGTGGTGTCGCCTATCCACTGTTTAAGCTTCGGCTCGTCCTTCGCCAGTTTTGCGACTCGCATCACTTTACGGGAGAGAGAACCTCCGCAGCCTTTCAACGTGCTGCTTATCCGGGCGAGCACCTTCGCTTCGTGGTCCCGGTCTTCCTCTGTGATGACGGCGCAGTGCGGATGAATCGTGAGGCGGTCGGCGACGTCGAACTCCTCTATCTCTTTGAGGAGTCTATCTATCGTGACCGCTCCACCGGCGTTGATTGCCAGCTCGCAGTCCGTGTTCACGAACGAGGTAGGCACTTGACAGCTGACATACTTCTTTCCATCGTCGTCGACGAAGGTGTGTCCGGCGTTGCTCATGAAGTCGCACGTCGCCAGCGACACGTCGTGTGCTAGCGCTAAGTACCCGATGAGCTTACCTTTCCCGGTCGAACCCCACTGACCGTCAAGGACGATGTTCGCTTTTCCTTTTATCATCTGTAAACTCCCATAGTTAACGAGCGAAGGGAGGGAAGACGATTGGTGTCCTCCCTGTGGCAGTAGGACGTAGCAGCCATGAAACGCCCTTCGGGGTCCCTTCGCTCTGTGTTTATCTGCGTCTGCTGCTCTTTTTCGCAGCTGTCAATTCGACTACTGGTATGTCGTAGATTTCGTTGCCGACTTCGACCGCAGCAACATCGCCGGAGTCGTCAAACTCGACGATCTTACCTGTCAATGTCTCACCGGCGTCCTCGAACGTGACCTTGTCCTTCTCTTTGAAGGCAGGAGCGTCCTCTTTCCCCTCGTCCCACGGCGCCTTGTCGCCGGAGGTGTCGTCGTCTTCGAAGTCGTTGTCCTTCTTCTTGCTCGACCTCTTGCCCGACTTCTTCGGTTCGTCGTCGTCCTTGTCACGCGCCCGGCTGGAGCGACGAGTCTGTTCCTTCTTGGTTTCGTCGTCCTTCTCTTCGGCCTCGTTCAGGTCGGAGTTGCTGGACCATCCCGGTTCGAGCGCTTTACAGGTGAAAAGGTCGGTGACGTCGTCCTGCAGGTCGGCACTCAGTTCCTCGCACTTCTTTTCGTCGCGCAAGCGGACCGCGTACATCTTGTCAGGCGACTCCTTGCTGTCCCTGTCAATGATGAAGTCGCGCCCCTCCGGGCCGAGTATCTCTTCCCCGAAATCGGGGTCCATGATGTAGTTCAACACCGCGTTGAACACCGACTGAGGAAGAGCAGAGAGTTGCACCCCGGCGTCGGATTCTTCGATGTCAACTAGGTTGACGTAGAACCGGCGACGTGCGGACAGCTGCCGTCCGAGCTTTTGGTCGCTCTTGCTCTTCGAACCGGAGAGCTTCTTCGCTTCCGCGCAGTGCTCACATCCGGAACCGATGCAGTTGAGGGAACCGTCGTCGAGGAAATGGCTGGCGACCTCGCGTTCTACTTCGTCAAACGTGTCGCCGACCTCGACTTCGCCTTTCTTGTAGATGCCCTTGGTGAAGTCTTCCTCCGCTACCTCGTGAGGGAAAGAAAAGATGCGGACGAGGTTGCGTCCGTCGCGTAGCCGGTGGAAGTTTCCTCCTCCTCCACCGCGTGAGCGATTCTTCGACCGCTCCAGTCGTCTTTTGTTGAGAGCCATAGCTCCTTCTCCTTTGTAAAGTGAAACTGCTATTTGCGTTTACGACTCTTCTGCGCCCTTGAACCTCCGGCGCTGGCCATGTTAAACACCGACCCTTCGGTGACGATGTCCTGAATCTCGGCGAGCTGCTTGTTTACCTGCTCGTCCACCGACTCGAAGCCGATGTCGAAAAGGTCGTCCGGGTCTTCGCCTTTTTCGGCCCGAACTTCAACGGTGGCGTCAATACGGACGGACTCGAACTTGCCGACCGACACCGTGACGCCTTTTGACACGTGGACTGTGGCTACCTCTGCCATAGCACCTCCTTTTATGGTGATAACGCTCCTTCAAAGAGCTAGGTTTCACGCTACGTTCCTCATTTCGGACCACCGGGGTCCGGTTTCGACGTCCACCTTGAGCGGTATGCGTAGGAAGGTGAACAGGTCCATCGCCTTTTCGGTCATGACCCACTTGACAAGCGCAATGACCTCGTCCTTCTCGTCCGGGTGGCAGTCTATCAGTACCGAGTCGTGAATCTGTCCGATGACGATGCTGTCGTAGTTCTTCCTTGTCAAGTACCGGTCAATGTTCGCCATGCTCCACATGTTGATGTCCGCACCGAGGCTCTGAATCTTGAAGTTCGAGGACTGGCGCTCTGCCGATTCGCGCTTCCACCACTGGTTCGAGGTGATGTCCGGCAGATGCCGTATGCGACCGAGCCGGTTTCTCACCTGTAAAGTTTCCAGCGCTTCGCGGATGTTCCGTTTCGTCCACGCCCGGATAGCGGTGTATGACTCCCAATAGGCGTCGAGCTGCTTCTTCGCTTCCTTCTCGCTGCAATCGAGCTGCTCGGCCAGCCCGTGTTCGGTGATGCCGTAGACGGAGCCGAAGTTGACGCGCTTCGCGTACGTCCTTTGCTTCTTTTCTACCTTGTCAAGCGGTACCTTGTTGATTTCGCTGGCGGTCAACGTGTGCATGTCGGTACCGTCCTTGAAGGCCCGGATGAACTTCGGCTCGTTGGCTTCGCTGCCGACCAGCCTAAGCTCCAGCTGAGAGAAGTCGACCTGCAGGAGTTCTCCTTTGTCAAACCGGGACACGAAACACTCCTTGACGAGCGACGGCTCTTCGTCCGTTCCTCCCTTGATGTTCTGCAGGTTCGGGGACCGGGAGGAAAGACGACCGGTCACCACGTAGTCCTGCACCAAGTCTGAAAAGACGGTTTCCTCTTCGGACAACCGGTCGCCTATCTGCTCGATGTCGCCGAGTTGGTACGTGTAGCTACGAATGTTGCAGATGAGCTGCACGACGCGGTGCTTCGATTTGAGCTTGTCAAGGACCTTCGCCCCGGTCGACGGTTTCTTCGACTTCTTGCTGGTCTTGAGCACCGGGAGCTTGCACTCGTGGTAGAGGAGGTGCTGCATCTGAGAAGAAGAGCCGTAGTTGACCTCCGTCAACTTCTTGTTCGTCTTCTTGAACCGGGCTAGCGTCCTCCGCACCTCCGGCATGTCGTCCAGCTCTGCCTTGGTGTCGGCTATCTTCTTTGTCAATTCCTGCTGCACCTCGTAGAGGCGGTTGACGTCGATTTGCATACCGCGTTCCTCGATACGGGCCAGCGTGTAGATTGACGGGTGCACTACGTTCCGGTACAGCCACTTGAGGCCAGCGTCCTTGAAGAGCGTTTCTATCTGCTCGACGTAGATACGCCGGGTACAGTCGGAATCTCCGCAGCTGTAAATACGCATCGTCTCCGGGTCGGCCTTCCAGTGAGAGCCTTCGCCGTTTTCAGCGAGGAACTCGACCATCGGCGTGTCGTACCCTCCCATATCGGTGTACTGGTAGGCCAAGTTTGACAGGGAAGAATCGCTCGCCTCATGGAGGAGGTGGTGTATCTGCTTCGTGTCGCCGACGATGTTGTTCGGTTCGCAGCCGAAGTGACGCATCGTCCACTTGATTTCGAACTTGGCATTCTGCGCGACCTTCGGGACGTCCGACTCCATCCACGCCCGTACCGCTTCCTTTATTGTCTTTGTCAATCCGGAGTTCGTACCGGTGTCTTCGTATTCGTCCCGGTCGAAGAAGTAGAAGCAGTACGCTTGCCCGTGCTCGAACGAGATTGACAGGCACACTGGCAGTCCTTCTCCGGGGATGAGGCCGGTCGTTTCGTAGTCGAATGCTTGAATCGTGTCGCACTCCCTCGTCCGCAGGTCGTGCAGCCTGTTGTAGATGTCCTTCTCCTCGGTGATAAGCTCGTATCGGCTGTCGTCGAGGACGGAGTGTTTACCGAGCAGCTGGTTCGTGATGTTCTTCAACTGCGCGTCGTACTCTCGCTCCCGTGCCTTATTCTTGGTGGCGTAATCCGGGTGAAACATCGGGATGACCGTGTACCCCTCGTGCTCGACGGTCCGACCGACCCACTTCTTGAACTGACTCTTGCCTGTCAATGCGGTGAACACGGCAGCACCGAGAGCGACGATATACTGTGGTTTGCACTTGTCAATCATCCGCTTAGTGAACCCGGCGCACGCGGTGATGTCCTTTTTCACCGGCTTTTTGCCCTCCGGCAGCATGTAGTTGACAAGGTTCACATACTCGACGCTCATTCCGGAGTTGTAGACCGTCCGGAGCGAGTGACGCAGCTTGGTCATCGTCTCCGTCTTGTAGCCTCGGACTCCGTTGTACGTCTTCACGATGTCCTGCACGAACAGGACGTCTACAGGCTTACTGGAGGCGTACGCGTCGCAGCAGGTCTGATAGGTCTCGCACTCTGTACAGCTCATAGGCCCTTCCTTCTTTTTGCACCTGTAAAGCGGTTTCCTTGATTTTCTTCCATATGACCGAGCCTCGTTTCCCGTTAAACCCGGCGAGGAAGCTGATGTGTTCATTCGTCGGCTGCTTCCCGTTCGCCACCGCTCGAATGTAGAGCGAGAGGTAGCGCTGGTGTGGTGGATTGACACGCAAGAACGTGATGTACAGAATCTCAAGGAACGAACGCATGTCAGTCTTCCCGTTGGTAGGGAGCAGCTCACTTTCGGTAACGTCCGACGTCTTGACAGAGTTCATTGTCACCCGGTCGCGCTTGCAGGAGCGCAACGTGTCGATCTTCTTGTTTCGTAGGGCGACGAACATGAGGTCTTGGTCCTCCCCTAATAGGTCGACACCTTTGAGCAGGAGCGCTGTCCGCACCCGGTCGTAGAAAACCGGAGGAACGGAGCGCAGGTGCTCCCGGACGTACCGATACAGGTCGCTAGTACTCGCCGTCATCTTCTTGTCCTACTTGGTAGCCCACCTTGAGAGGGCTGGTGTCAACGACGAGCAGGTAGTCATCCAGTCGCATGACGCGGTAGTGGATGACCTTCCCTGCAGGACGGCAGTGGAGCAATGGTGGCATCAAGGTCGCGACGTGGTCTTCGAGCGCTATAAGCTCGTGCTGGAGCGTAAACATCACAAACGGCTCTGCGAAGTCGCCTCCCTTGAAGATGACCAGTGGCCACGGTCCGCGTTCGTACTTGTTCCAAAGATACGACTCCCGTGCTTTCTTCTGTGTCAATTGCATAACGCCGTATAACGGCGAGTCGCCGGACCACAGCGTCGACCACCGGTATTCCTCCCGGTGCTTACACTCGATGAACAACGGGAAGCTGTCATCGGTCGGGTCGTAGATGTCGCACTTGATGTCGAGTCCTCCGCTCATCGGAACACGACGGAGTTGACGCTCGAAAACGTCGCCGACCTTCTTGGCTACTGCACGCTCAAAGCGTGCTCCTTTGTCACGACTGGATTTTCCCATAGTACAGTAAGTCCTCCTTTAGTTTGTCAAGGTACATGGCTATCTGTAAACAGTCCGACGCTCGTCGAGCGTGTGGCCAGTTCGTTTCGTTCCACGGTGCCTCTGCGATGATGGTCGGAAGACCGGCAGCACCGGCACGCGCCAGTTCGTTCGGGTCGTCGTCAACCCAAACATCGAGGCCGAGTCCGTCAATCGTGCTCGCCTTGCTGTGACCGGGGTCAACGAACAAGACGTCCTCCACCTCCGGGAAAAACCGATTGACAAGTGAGATAGTACCGGGTCGGATGTGCGCTGCACGGGCTGTGATGATAAACTGCCGGTTCCCGGCGACGTGTTGCTGAGTTAAGAGGTTTTGAGAGTAAAAACGCGGAACAGGACACTGGTTCATGTAGAAGTCGCTATTGAAGAGCTGAATCAGCACCTCCCGTGTCTGAGGAGAAAAGACGTGCAGCCCGTACTCGGAAGGTGGTTCGCCTATCCAGTCTCGCCTGTCAATTAGCTGGCTGGCGAAGTTCCACGGCGGAGTCTTCCACGTTGTCAACGTCCAGTCTAGGTCGTACCCGATTTTCATAGCTTCACTCCTTCTATCACCGTGATGACCGTCTTACATACCGTGCACCGGGACAAGAAGACGACGCCTTTCTCGGTCTGTTGTCGTAGGTTGTTAAACTCCTCGTTGTGGCACTCCGGGCAGCGCATAGATTCGGCAGCGATGTATTGACAACCGTCACCGTTCTCTCCGTAAATCGGTCCACTCGGCCCTACCACTTGATGTGTCTCCCTCGGCACTTGTTCCAGTAACCACACCACTTCCGGCTACAAGGGAAGATGTTCGTCGGGTTGCACAGAGGGAACGCTCCTTTCTTGATGGAGCTTGACACGGAAGAAAAGAGAACGGCTGCTGCCTTGGTGTCCCCCTCACCGCGTTCGGACTCTATCACCTTGACAGCGCCATTCCCTTTTGTAAAGCAGATGAAGCCGACCTTCCGGAGGCCGGTAGCCTCGGAGTACACGGTCAGCTGCAGGTCGTTGTTGGCGTCGTTTTGCGACTTCGCTGACTTGACGACCTTGTAGT
>Ga0180431_10000709_pt1 | contig 47617 bp, 37 predicted proteins | sample SS_ome_11_FD_132459 | JGI IMG/M metagenome (GOLD analysis project Ga0180431, IMG submission 132459) | Hypersaline lake sediment archaeal communities from the Salton Sea, California, USA - SS_1_MS_1 metaG | ecosystem: Environmental > Aquatic > Non-marine Saline and Alkaline > Hypersaline >... | reverse complement strand
GGCCGGCGATTATATCTTGACCGTCACCAACGGGGGCTGTACCTCAGACCCCGCTACCACCAGTGTCACCGTCAACTCTAAGCCTACAGCTACAGCCTCCTCTAACTCTCCCGTATGCGAGGGCAATACCATCACCCTCACCGGAGGACCGGGCGGCATGTCCTCTTACTCCTGGTCAGGGCCTGACAGCTTCTCCAGCAGCGATCAGTCACCTTCTATTCCCAATGCCACCCTGCCCATGGCCGGCGATTATATCTTGACCGTCACCAACGGGGGCTGTACTTCAGACCCCGCTACCACCAGTGTCACCGTCAATTCTAAGCCCACCGCTGTTGCCACCAACAGCGGTCCCGTATCCGAAGGCGAAGATGTTACTCTATTCGGAGAACCCGATGGTATGTCCGTCTATCACTGGACAGGACCTGATGATTTCGAAAGCTATGATCAGGATGCTATTGTCAGCCCAGCAATCGCTGGCTCTTACATTCTCGAAGTTACCGATGCTAATAGTTGCTCTGATACCGATACCACAATTGTTGTTGTTACCTCAGCGCCACTGGTTATTACCAACACTGCCAGCGACATTACTACTAACTCGGCTACTCTCAACGGTACTCTCACCAGCCGGGGTACCGCCTCTTCCGTAGACGTCTCCTTCGAGTACGGCATCGACACAAGCTACGGCCAGGAAACAACACCGCAAACTCTCGACGCCACAGGTGCCTTCAGCGCTCCCATCAGCGGCCTCGACCCGGGCACTACATACCACTTCAGGGCCAAGGCCGTTGGAGATGGCACCGCTTACGGCGATGACATAATTTTCAACACTGGCACCACCCCTCCTTCCGTCATCACCAACACTGCCAGCGACATTACTACTAACTCGGCTACTCTTAACGGTACTCTCACCAGCCGGGGCACCGCCTCTTCCGTCGACGTCTCGTTTGAGTACGGGCTGACTACGAGCTACGGCCAGGTGACTACCCCACAGACATTGATCGGTACAGGCACTTTCAGCGCTTCCATCAGCGGCCTTGACCCGGGCACTACATACCACTTTAAAGCCAAGGCCGTTGGAGATGGCACCGCCTACGGCGATGACATGACTTTCACTACTAGCAGCCCTACACCGCCATCGGTAACTACCAATGATGCTACTGACATAACGGGTAGCACGTCCGTACTGCACGGGTATCTGGATAGCCTCGGAACTGCCTCTTCCGTAGACGTGTCCTTCGAGTACGGCATCGATACAAGCTACGGCCAGGTGACTACCGCGCAGACATTGATCGATACAGGCACCTTCAGCGCTTATATCAGCGGCTTGTCATCCGACACCACCTACCATTTCAGGGCTAAGGCAATAGGCTACGGCACCGAATACGGTGACGATATGCTTTTTACAACCCTTCCCCTGCCACCCAATCAACCCCCCAACGTTGTACCCGGCGATGGCGCAGGATGCGTCCACTTGCCCGTTACCCTTTCATCAGGGGGATTCTCGGACCCCGATGCGGGGGATACCCATGATGCATCACAGTGGCAGGTTAGAACCAGTACAGGGAGTTACGCCAGCCCGGTGTTCGACAGCGGTAGGGATACCTCTCACCTGGAGAGCATCTCTCTATCCATAGCGGAGATAGACCATGACACCAGGTATTACTGGCGAGTCAGGTATCAAGACAGTCATGGATTGTGGGCCAACTGGTCCGATGAAACACATTTTGTAACCTCTGATACGCCAGAAAGCTGGCCAGACCCCAATTCACCGGTGGAGATTACTCCCGACGGAACAGAGGTTACATACAATCAAGTTACCGATGATGGCTGCACATATGTTGCCAGATCCAGTGTAACCCCCGCTGGCCACTCAGAGCCCGAAACACCCAGGATAGGGCCCTTTGTGGATATCACCACGACAGCAACCTATGCCGGAACTATAACTGTTGGTCTGCCTTTGCATGGTGGTGACTACAATCGTGAGGCAAGGGACATAAAGTTATTCCATTGGAACGGGACGCAGTGGGAGGATGTTACAACGTGGGTGGATACCGAAAATAATATCGTATATGGTGAAGTGCCTTCATTCTCATGGTTCTATATTGGTGGTCAGTGGGTATGGATAAGTACCGATGTACCTATTTACCCCAACATATATATTGGGATTGCCGCAGCCTTCGGAGTGGCTATTCTGGGCTACTTCATCCGCAGGCGGATTACTGCCCACAACTAAAAGGGATTAATACTAGTCATATCTAAGGGTGGACATCTCTGTCCACCTTTCGTTTACTCCGCTTTATCTATAAATTTGCGATGCCTTGCAGAAAAGACTAAACTGAAGCTGGTTTAAGGTCTCGTTGACAGAATGCTACGAGAACGAAGAGGTTGACCGCCTATGCCCGACATGTTTGATGTTTCCAGCCTGTCATTCGGTTGGCTTGTAGTACTTGTCATTACGTCGATAGCATTCGGCGCAATCGGTTACTTCATCACTTCCCGCAGGATCAAGCAGTCATTCGTATCCTTTTTCGTGCGTTTTACAATTGCCTTTCTATTGCTCATCCTGATAGAATCCGCCGTACTTTCGCTCTGGCCCTCTGTCCATAACACAATATGCAATCTAACAGCAAGGCTCGTTGGCGGGATGCTCAGCACCGTAGGAGTGAGCGAGTCCGTCTCGGGCTCCATCATCGCCCTACAGGAACCGTCTCTTACCTTCAGTGTCGATGCCGCTTGTCTAGGAGGTCTGCTGCTCTGGGCTTATATAGCCCTCGTACTGGCTGAATCAAGAGCAACCCTTAAGCAGCGACTAGCCGGTATCCTGATAGGGCTTGCTATACTTCTAGGATTCAATTTCTTCAGAATAACATGGAGTATATATTTAGAATGGCTTACCGGCGTAAATGTACATGACTACTTCTATTTATTCAACATGGTCTTTGTTCTGCTGGTTTGGGCAGGATGGTTAAAGACTCTGCAACTTAAAGCAAGGAAACCCGCAAAGACACCACCACCGGAGCAGGAAATCGTACCAGCATCACAAAATGACTAGCCTAAGTCTTCTATAAAACGTCCTACTATGTTCGTTTCGCCGGCTATTTCAATCACGTTTTTATCTGCTCCTCCGCACCTCCTCCACTATTTCAGGCAATATCTCCCCTGTTCTACCCTGAAGTATGTAATCCGATATGCCCTCGTCGGAAAGTGGCGTCGGCTCTGCGTTTACCTCTATTATGGTTGTAGTAAACTCACGGCCCAGCCTCGCCATCCTCGGCAGATTGGCAAAAGGATAGACAACAGCTGATGTCCCACATATGAGCATAAGGTCACACTCCACTGCTTCCCTATCAGCTTTCTCCATGACATCGAATGGTATAGGCTCCCTGAAATGCACCACGTCGTATTTCAACACACCACCACAACTACAATAAGGTGGCAGCCGCTTAAAAGATACTTCTTCGAACCCGTATCTCGAACCACACGAGGGGCACCTAAGTTTGCGAACGCTGCCGTGGTATTCTATTACATTCCTGCTTCCAGCCTTCGAATGCAGACCATCAATATTCTGCGTGATCACGCATTTCACCAGGCCCAATTCTTCTAGCTCAGCCAGGGCATGATGACCCGGATTCGGCTCAGCCTTCCTCAAATCGTCATAAAACGCCCCATGTGCACCTTTCTCTCCCAGCATCTCCCCCCAGTAGGATTCAGGGTCCTTAAGGAAAAGCTCATACCTTTCATAAGCTTTGGCTTCCGCCGCTTTGTCCGTCGTCCATATCCCCTTCGGCCCTCTGAAGTCGGGTATTCCAGACTCAGTTGACATACCGGCGCCAGTGAGTACTATTGCGTACCTGCTGTTCTTAATATCAGCCGCCGCTCGCTCCATTAAGTTCTTCATAATAAGACCTTAAAATCTGACCCTCACCGAGAATTTACGCCGACCCGAACCTACAGACCTCTAAAAGACTCAGGGCGAAGCGAAGAGGGGTCCCTCTCCTTCAAAACACTCTCTAATTCCCTGATCAGTCTCTCCTTGTCCTGCGGTAATATTCCCCGAATTGAAAGGTAATTTGAGGCATGCATCGAGCTGAAAAAGCAATCGGTAAAACTGGAATTTACTATAATCCCTTTGAGCTCCTCAAGGAATTCAAAGGGGGAAATGAGAGAGAAATCGCCCTGTCTCCACTCTTGATACAAAGGAGTACCGGGTACCAGTGTCAAGGTCAGGGCACCAACATACTCCGGGTCGATCTCGGTAAGAACTCTCGCCGTCTCTAAAACATGCTTCCTGCTACCCTCAACTCCGCCAAGTCCCAGTATTACTGTCAGCGAGAGGGTTATACCTGCTTCCTTCGCCTTCCTACCCGCTTCTACTAATTGACCGTGGTTTACACCTTTCCCGATTTTTTTGAGCACTTCATCGTCGCCACTTTCAACCCCCACGTAGAGGATGCCCAGCTTGAGCTGTTTTAACTCCACCAGTTCGTCAACTGTCCTCCGTAAAATATCCTGGGGGGTAGCGTAGCTGCCAATTCTTTCCAGATTGGGGAATTTTTCGTTCAGGTATCCGAGTATGTCTACCAGCTTCGGAAACGGGTATGCCAGAGCATCGCCGTCTTGCAGAAAAACCCTCCTGCCATCCCAGCCTTGAGCGACAGCGTAGACAATATTATCAATCGTGGAAATTCTAACACCATCCCTAACATACAAGGCCAAAGCATCGATTTCCCCTTTAACATCATTGACGGCTCGCATCCTGAGTGTAGTGCCGTAGAAGCCGCAAAATGTACAGGTATTGTTGGAACAGCCGCTTGTGAGAGGCAGGAAATAGCTCCTTCTTTCGCTCGGAGGGCGAAAAATATCCGGCCGTTTATAACTATCTGCTTCCTGTCGTCGCTCCATATTAGTCCCGAACCAGAGGGCACCTGATATACCGCCTGGTTAACCACCTGCTTAATGAGATTCTAACCAGACCCCGCTACACAGTTTCTCAAAGTCCCGATTCCCTCTATCCTGACCTCTACAATATCGCCCGGATTCATGCGCCCGATGCCCGAAGGGGTACCCGTAGCAATGATGTCTCCCGGAAGCAGCGTCATTACACCTGAAATAAATCCTATCAACTCGTCTATGCCAAAGATGAGGTCGCTTGTACGAGCAGATTGGCGCAGTTCGCCGTTAAGATACGTCTCTACCTTTAGATCGTCGGGGACGACATCGGTCTCGATCCAGGGTCCTACAGGCGCAAACGTGTCATAGCCTTTGGCCCTCGTCCACTGTCCATCTTCCTTCTGGGCATAGCGATCCGATACATCATTGACACAGGTATAACCAAGCACATAATCTTTCGCACCACCACGCGGTACATCCTTTGCTTTCCTGCCTATGACCACGCCCAGTTCCCCTTCATAGTCCACTCGCCTCGACATTTGGGGCAAGATTATTTCTTCATCGGGCCCTATAACCGCAGTAGAAGGCTTCAGAAAGATAAGCGGCTCGGAAGGTATAGGCAATTTAGTCTCTTCCGCATGGCTACGATAATTCAATCCCAGGCATACTATCTTGGACGGATTACAGGGGGCAACGAGTCTCACCTTATCAAGTTCATAGGTACTTTTATCAAATATGAGTGAACTGCTAGAGCTTTTAAAGCTGGTAAAGGGGCTGCCTCGCAGGCCACTTATCCCGTCCCCGTCTAACACCCCGTACTTAACCTTATCACGGATAGAAAATCGAACTATGCGCAACTTTATCCTCTTTTCATATAGGCCAGCCGCTAGTATTATACACACTTTAATGATTTCTTTCCCAAGAATACAGGTTAGAGTTGTTCTTAATGCTAGCTATTGCGACCGCAGGTTGACATTTATATTATAATGCTATTAATTATCGCATCTGAGTTCATCACCTGAGCAATATAATGAAAGCATCGCTGTTATTATCAGCCATTCTGCTCGCAGTATTACTGGTATCTCCTCTTGCACTGGGTCCACAGCCATCCCGGGCAGACCAGCAGCTCCCCGACCTAATAGTCACAGAAGTGTGGGACAGTGATAACCAGATTTGCTATACGATAAAGAACATCGGTCAGGGCGCTATAGGGGTCATAGCGCCAGCGACTTTCTGGAACGCTCTGTTTATAGACGGCGATTTCAAGGCATCGAACGAGGTCAGCATATCGCTGGCACCGGGTGAACAGATTGACAGGTGCTTCAGTTATCAGTGGCAGATGACCGAACCCCAGCATACTATTGAGGTCTGCGCCGACTGGGGCCAGAATATGATAGAGGAAAGCAATGAACAGAATAACTGTCTGGAAGTGATCTGGACACAGAACTTACCCGACCTTATAGTGGAGAAAATCGAATGTAGTTCGGGCAACAAACTGGCAGTAACCATAAATAACTCCGGTTCAGGCCTTCTCCCGGCCGGATGGTCATCGCTGGCAGACGTTTATTTTGATTACCAGTATCAAGGATTCTTTAACCTCGAGAGTCCCACTTCAACGACAGGTGGAGGTATCAATAATCCCGGTGGCAGTTCCTATTATCTCCTGGCTTGGGACATTACCGCACCCGTTACCGTAATGGTGACCGCGGATTACACAGATAGCATAAACGAAGCTAACGAGCAGAATAACTCGAAGTCAGAGACACTCGATCCACTGCCCGCGCCTACACCACTACCGACACCCATTCATACAATCACACCTACCCCTATACCAACGCCTACGCCTACTCCTACCCCTGTAACAACGCCTTCGCCGACTCTACCTTCTACCCCCACGCCCACACCAACGCCCATCACCATAATATCACCGACACCGGTGTTTGTAACATGCTGGTATTCCATCTCCGGCACGATTCACGACTTCTGGCACGACGATGCAACACTGAAAGTCGAGAGCTGCGAGGCCGAAACCATCTCGCTAAGACCGGGACCTTACGGCCCTGTACTTCCACCAATAACCCAATGCAAGGAAGATGGAAGGGTCTGGTACGCCGACGTTACCAGGCAATTCGTTGGAGACCTGCCGGGACCGGATCTTGACTATAACCTCTGGGGGCTCTGCCCCGGAGAGTATATAGTGGCACCTGTTTACAATCCAGGGGCTGACCTGTGTGAGTGGCAGGGTAGCTGGCGATCAGCCAAGGGGCAGGTGGTGAGGATCGAGGACTCCAGCGCAACGGGTTTCGATTTCACTTTCGAGCCCATAGACTCCAGCGTACCAACGGTCAGCGACATACTGGCCAGTCCAGAACAGCCTGAGATAGCTGAAGATGTCGTTTTGACCATTCTGGCTGAAGATGACGTTGAAATAGCCGCTATCTGGGAAAAGACGGATACAGTGTTCAATGACGGCTCGTTCCATCCTGGCTCGTGGCAAAGCCTGACTGTTACCCCGGGACTGGAGGGCAGCACCGCCGGGGCACAGTTTTCGATAACCGACGACAGAATAGCAGAAGCCACAGTGACAGCCAAGGTTTGCGACATCGGCGGCAACAGCCATACGGCGCAGAAAGTTATCACCTTCGGTAGCTGCGGTGACGGAATCCAGAACCAGGGCGAGTCCGGAATCGACTGCGGAGGCCCGTGCCCGTCAGAGTGCATAGACTGCCTTGACGACTCGGCATTAGGGAGCAATCCTTCGGCGTATCTGTACAGCCCCGAAGAAATGTCCTTCATACAAAGCACAGCGCTCGGAGCCCTGTCTGATTACGCCAACGAGCACAGCATAATGGTAACCGAGCTCGATACCAGCGACGAGTATATCGAAGCCATATCCTGGTGGGTAGCAAGGCACATGGGCTACCGTGGTGATGACCAGAACAGGCAGTGCCTGAACGATATACTAGAGTTGGACTACGAACCTGAGGACTATGATCACGGTGATTTCCCGGTACCTGCTTATTACACACTTAACTACAGCGGCCTGGCGCTGGCGTCCAATCCCAGCAAGTGGTACTACGGCGACTGCGAGGACTTCGCCATCCTCGAGTCGGCCCTGCTGAGATCGCTTGGGGTCAGCTACATGTGTATATTCAACGCCGAGGGGCCGGGGCATGGCTATAACGTTGTCAACTACCAGAATAAGTACAGGATACTGGAACCCCAGACGACCTCCCGATCGAGCGATATAGGCATCGAAGAACGAACGGGCATGTACAACCTCTACAACCTGTGGAATGACAGAGTAGGTGCATTCGTGAGCTCCGATTTCTCCAAAGTATGGCCCTGGGAGTATACGATGAATTGTCCCGGATGCGAGGGGCTGAATGTGTCAGCCAGTGGCGGAGGTTTTGGGGAAAAGACCCTCTGGCTTGACTGGGAGGACCCCTATGCTGAAGAAAGAATGCCCGCCGTGGGGGATTTCGATGACGATGGACTTGCTGACATAGCCTTTGTCTGGTTCAAGGGAAGCGATGCATACGGTCGCTTTGAGGCAGCGGTTTTGCCGTCAACCGGATCAACCTTCGTATTGCCGGGCGAAAGCCTGGATCGCGCCCGCGAAGGCGTCTTCACCCCAATCACTGTTGCAGGTATTGGTCGGGATTACATCGTAGCTCTGTACGGCGACGAATTAGAATGCGTCGGTGGCACTCCCAGGGAATGCAGCGGTTGCCCAGGACATGTTCACAAGTGGTATTGCTCTGAGGTAAGCCCTCTGGTTAGAATCGGAGACACTAATGGGAATGGCTACCCTAACGTAGTGGAGTTCCTTAAAGGTGATGCCAGCGAGGTGACCGTTAACGGAACTACGTGGGCATCAGATTTCTCACCTGGCGATGAAATACCTTTCGTGGGTGATTTCGATGGGGATGGACTCGACGATGTTATCTCTTTTGAGAATGAGACATGGGGAGGAGTCAGGATTGCCCGGTCTGTTCCTGACGACGACCGCTTCTGCGCGCACGAGCTATGGCACAAGGACTTCGCCATTGACCAGGAACCACTCATCGGAGACTTTAACGGCGATGGCAGGCAAGACATAATGTCCTTCGATCCGGATAATGGCAACGTCTACGTCGGTCTCTCAACCAAGTTCGGCTTCTGGAGCCAGGGATTTGACAGTCAGTGGCTCTGGAAAAGTGACTTCTGTAACTCCAGAGACACTCTACTCGTAGGGGATTTCGATGGCGATGGACGGGACGATATAGCCTGTCTATCCGTGGATGGTGATGAGGTCCAAATCCGGGTTTCTCTGGCTCTCCCAAGTTCAATCACATATGACTGTCACGGAGGCAGCATATGCGATCAGGCACCTCACTATATTGATGCCTACTGGCCATCAACCTGCCCGTGAGTTGACTTCAAGAGGCAATTATAGCTGGAATAGATGAATATGTTAAATCAGAACAAGCCTAGCTGTCAGAGAACGCGAATACGCGCCCTTAAGTGCCTGTCAGTTTGTTTCATTCTGCTCCTGCTATCCATTTCTCTACCTCTGCGAGCCGGTGCAGCTCTATTTTATACGGGTGGAATTGTGATAGATACTGTCTCGGCAACAATAGACATAACTGACCGGGCGGACATCACGGTTGAGTATGAACTGGTCAATCAGGGAGACAGCACAGAATCAGTAACTTTAACTTTCTCTCTCACAGATGCCACCGCTCTTATTGATGGAAGCGAACTATATAACCCGGTTTCCTTCGATCCGGGGCAGCAGAGAACGCTAACGTTCTCCTATTCCCTGAGCCTGCCAGATTCTGACTACCAGAGCGTGCTCTTCGCACCCATGCTGCTGCTCGATGACATGGCCAGCGCTCAGACAACAGGAAAATATGCCATAAAGCTGATACTCCCCGAGGACATCGAAAGAATCACATGCTCTAGTATGAGCTGCGATGATACCACCACCCAGGATGGCAGACTCGTCCTTCTCTGGGATAAAACGGACATATATCCAAGTCCTCTTTCTATCGCCTGGACAAAGCTGGATGTAGATATCGCAGCGACTAAGACGGTAACACCACCCAGCATCACCGCCGCCGGGGAAGTAATATATGTCCACGTAACGATTGCGAACAAGGGTGACAAAGCTGTGGGAAATATCACCATTAGAGACGGTTTCCACCCCGGCACATTCGAGGCAGTTTCCCCGCCGGATGAGTTCGAACTGACCGAGACGGAGATGAGCGACCCACACCTCTACTGGACAAAGAATATAGATACTCTGGAGCCAGAGGAAACGGTCTCCTTTACCTACTCGGTGGAGGTAAAAGCTCTGGGACTAGAAACAAGGCTGGATGCACTTGTTATCTCGGTCAATGGTACACCGGTAGGCGTTTCGAATGATGTTATACTGTTCAGCGAAATCGAGAACCGATATGTGGCACAAGTCTCTGAATGTGAATTCCCCACAACATATGTAATAATTGGCGTGGTCGTAGTTGCAGCTATAATTGCTTCGTTCTATATCATCAGGTCAAGAAGAAAGGCGTAGCTTCGACTCCAATAACCACAAATTCGTGCCTATCAACCTGCCCCGATAAATTAAATGAAAAGGATGATGCTAGGCAGCATTATGGACTGAGTCCGATCTGAATCTGGAGTACTCGGCTAGCATGCCGAGAGCTTTGACAGCCGTCTCCAGTTCAGTGAACGTCGGCAGCCCCCGCGCTTCCAGTAGCCTCGATGTTTCCTCTAACATGGACAACTGTGTTCCATAAAGCCAGATAGTCACCGGCTTCGATATACTCTGCGTCAATCTTTCCAGAAGCTCAACGATATACTGTTCCGGTGCCAGCACACCTACATACAGGGCAATGCTGGCACAATCCACATTCTCATCTTCCAGTATCGCCGTTATGGCTTCGTCTTGAACGGAGACAGTATCCGACGCCGCGGATAATACAGGGCCGAGGTCAACCGGGTTCCTGGCAGCCCGTGAGCCTATCCGTCTCAGCCTGTCAGAAGTAACAGGCGTGAAACCAGCCAGCGCCAAGCCAGCCTCCTCCGCTGCATCCACTGCCACCACTCCCGCCCCACCGCTGTATGCTATGATGGCAATACGATTACCCTCTATTGTCCGCTGCGGGTTAAAAATTCTGGGGGTTTCCCAGAATTTCTGCCAGGTATTTACTCGAATAGCGCCCACCTGCTTGATAGCGCTATCATAGACTTCATCTTTTCCTGCCAGCGAGCCAGTATGAGATGCCGAAGCCCTGGCCCCTGCTTCACTCCGGGCCGGCCTGAAAATCAGCAGTGGCTTACGAGCGGTTAACCTCCGGGCTGCTTCCATAAATCCCTGCCCATCCCTAACGTCCTCCATGTGCATGGCAACCACTTCTGTCTCCGGGTCGTCCGCCAGGTAGTTCAAGATATCAACCTCATTGACATCACACTTGTTGGCAAGGTCGCACATCTTGCTTATAGGATAAGCCTTGTCCTCCAGAGGCTGGCACTGGGCAGCGACTATCCCGCTCTGACTGCAATAAGCTATTCCGCCCTTCTGGATACGACTGTAGCCAAGCAGATAGGGAGTCGTTACCAAACCGTTGACTGTATTAAGGGTGCCAATCGTATTCGGCCCCATAATACGGATGTTGCTTCGACGCGCTATGTCCACCAATTGCTGCTGCAGTCTGGCTCCACTGTCGCCTGACTCAGCGAAGTGTTCCGATACAATAATTGCAGCCTTGACCCCCTTCTGCGCACACTGGTCTATTATCTCCGGGACTGTCGGTGCAGGTGTGATCACAACAGCCAGATCAATGGACTCAGATACCTCACCGACGGCAGCATAGGCCTTCAAACCCAGGACCTCCGTATAATTAGGGTTCACGGGATATATCCGACCCTTAAAACCGAATTCAAGCATGTTCCTTATCGCCCCATATCCAAGACCCATACCATCTTTTAAAGAGCCAAATACTGCTATAGAATCGGGCTCGAAGAACGCCTTAAGATCGTTTCCATCCCGTATTCTCATCCAAAACCTCGCACGCTGAATAATCCCACGGCCAGTCACTCACCGCCAGTCTGATATAAATATCTTCCATTAGAAAGGCTGGGCATCTTGCCAGATGCCCAGCCTTTTCCCCGCTAATTTAACAACAGATACCGCCCGACCAAGTCACAGCAACTGTAATCAAAGAATTGCAGCAGCTATACCGACAGAGTGCTGCATATTTTTCACCAATTCGGGGTAATAAGCTTCTCCGAGTCATAGCCCGATGGTTTCTTTATTTCCATATGCAGTTCATCCAACATCTTGTCTCTCAATACACACAGGAGCTTCTGAAGCTGCTCTTGCTCATCCGTCGATAAATCGGTCGCGAGCCCCGTGATCAGCTTCTTGTATATCTCCACCCCGGGGCCACAAGCTTCCTCGCCCCTGGCGGTTAACTTAACTTCGGTGAACGGGTGCCCCTTACGCTTGGGTATTCTTTTAACCAGACCATCTTTTTCCATTCTATTGAGCAAACCGGCAATTGTTTGGTTTTCACGGAATGTTAAACGGGCTATCTCAGCAGGAGTTATTGTGCCGGGATAGTCCCTGCAAGCCCATAGAACCGCAGCCTTCTCTGGAGTTAAGCCCGTCTTGGCGAGTCTGGTCTCGGCCACTTTATTCAACGCGGTCCAGGTCTGTCGAATCATCGCCCATGTGTTCATCGCTACTTCGCTGAATTGAAGATCGTACATCTAATTTCCCCCATCTTATGAGTAACTTCTCTGGCATTATATCATAACAGCTAACGGCAATCAATGAGAGTACGATAGTAGCGCATAGATTGCTCCACATGTTCAGATAGGCTTGATTAAGATATAAAGATGTGATATAAGCTTCGTGTAAGTAGTTAAGGAGGTTAACCATGGAAGAGAAAGAGGTCCACGTCAAATTCACCATCATCAAGATACTCAACTATGGGGCGATAGCAGTGGCTATCATCGGCCTGCTGTGGGGTATCTTCGCCGCTGTAGGTTATGAAGGAGCGCCAGGAACATATAAATTTGCGTCATTCCTCCAGGGCTTGTTCTTCGGAGCGTTTGGCGGCGCTGTTCTTGCTGGCCTCGGCGAGCTTGTTTCACGCAAGCAATAGGCACGAGAAGCAAGATTATCCAAGCAGCTATTTAGGCTATATGGGGCTATTCTGAGGAAGCCTCCCTGTGTGATATTGGCTTCCATTTATTTTGATTATCGCAGCTAATATGCGCGCAAAATTGAATGCCCCGTCTATATAGTAAAATGCCCTAAAAACCACTAAGGCGCTTCGTGGCGAAGCACCTTAGTGGTCATGGCTCAAGAGCATCTGTGGAAACCAAGCCGCAAAGTCGATTCGGTTGCGACCTTCTTAACAGATAACACTTTTTTACCCTTTTGTCAAGTGTTTTTACCCTAATTTCTTACTTTTCCTAACTTTTCCCCCTAAAACTTATTAGACACTCCTATTAGTATCATGCCTGCCGTCGGGAATAACTATTACTTTCACAGAGCCATTTTTACCCCCAGTTTCTCAATCTATAACGCATCTCTCTCAACAATCCCCCGGGAAATCAAGGGCCTCCTTATTGCATCTACTCCTCATTCCTGCAAGAATCTGCCATGAGCATTTTTAATGCTCACCACGAAGGATGAAAATGCTGCTTTTGGAATAAACGATATTCAAGACGCCAGATATTTCACCTGTAGGGGCGTTTCGCGAAACGCCCCTACGCATGGTTCGGGGCGAACGGTTTATATCTTATTTTCGGGAAAATACCAAGGGCAGGTTGGCCGACGTCGGCCAACCTGCCCAATCGCCCATCATTCGCTGGTATTACGAGCCACTATCCAGCATTATACCATTTCGTTCCGCCACCGCAGTACGATTTTACCATATATATTTGCCCTAAAAGCCCATAGCATGCCTATCAAAGAGGAATTATGCTAATGCCGTATGAAGCTCTATAAAGTATGTCAAGGTTACCAATTCCTCCCGATTAGGCATTCCGACTTTGGACTAAAAGTTGAGAAAAGGACTCGGCTGGAAACAAAAGCAGCCGTTCAGGATAGGAGCAGCACCCAGCATTTAAGTACTCTCCACTACGAATGAAGAGGCAAAACATGGGGGTAAAGACCAAACCAATACGAGAGAAAACTCACCCGAAAATTTCTAGCGCTAAAAACCCCAAGCAGCAGGGCGGATTTAAACAACTCGACGACAGGCAGTTCCGGGTGCTTATCGAGAACGCTATGGACGTTATCATGATCATTAATAGTGATGGAGAATTATCCTATATTAGCCCTTCCATTAAACGTGTATTCGGGTATGAACCTGAAGAGATTATCGGCAAAATTGCTTTTGAATTCATTCACCCTGAAGATTTGACAGTTGCCGCTGATAGATTTGCCCAAATAATAAACAGTCCTGAATATATTCCACACATGGAAATACGCACCCTGCATAAAGACGGCTCATGGCGATACGTCGATGCAATAGGACAGAACCTTCTGGGCGACCCTGCGGTCAGGGGGATTGTTGTCAATTTCCGCGATGTCACCGAGCGCAGGCAGGCAGAGGAAACGCTTCGATCCAGCAAAGAGCTTTTCGAAGAACTCACGGAAAACGTCTCGGACACCATCGTCGTTCTCAACAGTGACGGAAGCATCCGTTACCAGAGCCCATCATTCAAACGCATGGTGGGGGGAAAGCGATCCGGCAAGGCTCCTCTTAATTTTGTTCACCCCGATGACATGCCGAAGGCAGCGGACCTCTTCGCAAAATTGATGCAAAACCCGGGCTCTAATGTACAAACCGAGATACGCGGTCAGCATAGAGACGGCTCCTGGCGATATTTCGAGGTACTGGGCAAGAACCTTTTGGATAATCCCGCAGTCTCAGGTATCGTCGCCAACTTCCGCGATATCACCGATCGCAAGCAGGCTGAGGAAACCGTCCGGCGTAAATTGAGATTGGAGGAAACGATTTCCAGTGTCTCTACCAGATTCGTCGGCGCCCCGGATATCGATGACGCTATAAACGCCTCGCTTGCCGACATCGGAAGGTTGAGCGGAGCGAGCCGCTCCTATTTGTTTCTAATTCAAGAAAATGAAACGACGACTGACAACACCCACGAGTGGTGCGCCGACGGGGTGAGCCCACAAATAGATAACCTGCAAAACCTACCCTGCGATACATTCCCCTGGTGGATGGAAAAACTTCGGAAAAGCGAAGTTATTCACATTCAGGATGTCTCAAAGTTACCAAAAGAGGCGGCTGCCGAAAAGGAGATACTGGAGATGCAGGATATCAAATCTATCTTAGTACTGCCCGTGCATGTTGTGGAGAAGCTTGCCGGATTTATCGGACTCGATAACGTTGTGGAAACGGGAGAGTTGAGCAATGACGACCTGCTGATGCTTCGTATAGTTTCCGAGATCATCGGAAACGCCCTTGAGAGCAAGAGGGCAGAGGCGGCACTGCAGAAGTCTAAGGGAAAACTTCAGCTCTACCTGGAAATGAGTCCCGACGCCATCTATATCAACGACTTTGAGGGGATTTTATTGTATGGCAATAAGGCAGCAGAAAGAATAACGGGGTATTCAAGGGAAGAACTCGTGGGTAAAAGCTTCTATGAAGCAGGTCTCCTTCCGCCCGAATATTTATCGAAAGTAGCACATGCTGCATCGCTTAATGAGGCCGGGAAACCTACAGGCCCTGATGAATTCGAACTGATAAGAAAGGACGGGAGTCTTGTATACGTCGAAGTATCAACTTATCTGATGGGCAAGGGAGATGAAGCCGAGGTTATAGGAATCGCCCGCGACATCACCGAGCGCAAGCGCGCAGAGGAGGCGCTGAGAGAGAGCGAGCACAACTATAGAGTCCTGTTCGAGAGCATGATCGACGGCATGGTCGTTATCGATGCCGAAACGATGAAAATAGTGCTGGCCAATCAGAACACCGCGAAAATTTACGGATTCGATTCCGTGAAAGAGCTTCTCGATATAAACCTGCTCGACTACCTCCATCCAGACGACAGGGATCGAGCCGTCAGGATCATGATGGAAGATATGTTTGAAAAAGACCTGCGTCAGGTCAACGACTTTCGAACGTTTACCAAAGACGGCAGTGAGAAGTGGATAAGTGTTGTTGGCTCAAAAATCGAATACCGGGGAAGAATGGCAGGTCTGGCCTCATTCCGGGATATCACCGAGCAGAAGAAGGCCGAGGAGGAAAAGCGGAGGATGGAGCAGCAGCTTCAGCTCACCGGCCGTCTGGCGGCGGTGGGCGAACTGGCAGCGGGCGTCGCCCACGAGCTGAATAACCCGCTGGCCGCCATCCAGGCATTCGCACAGCTTCTCGACAGCCGGGACGACCTCGATGAACTCACCATGAGTGACGTGGGAACTATCTATAAAGAGGCGCAGCGCGCTTCCAGAATCACCGGCAATCTGCTTTCCTTCGCCCGCAGGTACACGCCGGATAGAAGCCTTGTCTCCATTAACGAAGTCATCGAAAAGAGCCTGGAGCTGCACGCCTATCGGATGAGGGTAAATAACATAGAAGTGGTGAAGGAACTGGACCCCGAACTTCCAATGACCATGGCCGATTTCAACCAGCTACAGCAGGTTTTCGTGAACATAATCACAAACGCAGACCAGGCAATGACAGAAGCCCATGGCTATGGAAAATTTCTTATCAAGACACAGAAGGCGGGCGAGATGATACGGGTAAGCTTCAGCGATAACGGATCCGGCATCTCAGAGGACAATTTAAAGAGGGTGTTCGACCCCTTCTTCACCACCAAAGACGTGGGAAAGGGAACGGGTCTTGGCCTCAGCATTTGCTACGGCATTGTTCAGGAGCACGGCGGCCATTTGTATGCCAGGAGTAAGCCCGACGAAGGCGCGACCTTTGTTGTGGAAATACCTATCGTCTCCCATGACCAGAGCTCGGCCGGGAAAAACACCTTGGTACAAGCCCAGAGCAGCTAATTAGGAGTAGAGGCGGTTCGCGAACCGCCTCTACTATTTTAAATATCAACAATAAGGTATTAGTAAGGTTCTAACCATGAAAAGTCTGGATGATTACAGGGAAATTGTAGGTGATGAGATCATAGCCGAGATCTACAAGAGAGCAAGGCGGCTACAGGGAAGGCGCGTGGTGCACATCAACTCAACCAATGAGGGCGGCGGTGTCGCGGAGATACTTAACTCTCTGGTGCTGCTCATGAACGATGCTGGCATAGAGACAGACTGGAGAGTGCTCCATGGAACTCTCGATTTCTTCACGCTGACAAAGGAATTCCACAACGGCCTCCAGAGCAGCTCAGTAGATATTGATAAAGCTAAAGAGCACCTTTATGTCCAAACAAATGAAGCTTTCTCCGCCTATTGCAGTATAGATGCGGACTGCGTAATTGTCCACGACCCTCAACCTCTACCGCTGATAAAGTTCTATAAGAAAAGAGAGCCCTGGGTTTGGCGGTGCCACGTAGACCTGTCGAACCCGCATGGGAGTCTCTGGGAGCTACTTAAGAAGTTCATCCTTCGCTACGACATGACCATAGTTTCAAATGAATTGTATCTCAAGAAAGACCTCCCGGTAGAGCAGAGGGTCATCTACCCCGCCATCGACCCGCTGTCGCCCAAGAACAGGTACCTCTCCAGGGATGCGGTGCTGAAAGAGGTCCAGAATGCCGGAATACCAACGGATAAGCCTGTTATCACTCAGGTTTCAAGAATGGACCACTGGAAAGACCCCGAAGGTTTACTCGATGTCTTTGAACTTGTAAGAGAAAAAGTCGACTGCAGGTTGGTTTACTGCTACTCGTCATCCATAGACGACCCCGAAGGCTCCGAGGTCTTCTCAAGGACCTATCGTAAAGCTGAGAAGTTAGTCGAAAGCGGTGACGTCATATTTGTGAAAGGTGATAGCCAGACCTTTGTGAACGCCATACAACGGTTCTCGACAGTTGTGCTGCAGAAGTCCCTAAAGGAGGGGTTCTGCCTCTGTATAACAGAGGCCTTGTTTAAGGAAACGCCGGTGGTAGCTACAAATGTAGGGGGGATTCCCATCCAGTTGAGGGAGGCGAAAAACGGCTTTCTAGTCGAACCTCATGACACACAAGAGTTCGCAAATAAGGTCGTTCAGCTACTTCAGAATGCAGACCTGGCAAAGCAAATGGGTAAAAAGGGCAAGGAAACTATCAGGGGGAACTTCCTGATCACAAGGCTGCTGCTCGATTATTTAGACCTGCTGAACGATCTGCTCTGGCGGCGCAAGCGAAGGAGCATCGATTAGCCCGTAGAGGAAGGGCAAGACGTGGTAGTGAAAAGCGGCTCAGTACGAAATAAACCCCGTTCGACGGGCAGCAAAGGGCATAAACGAGTAGATGTCCAGGAAGCTACCTGGGGATCGGCGGAGGATTACTCAACACTGGTCGAAAACATACCGGATGCAATCACCAAGTCACGCAGTGGAGTGATAGTCTGGTGTAACGACAGGGTTGAGGAAGTATTCGGCTATAAAAAGGACGAGCTTATCGGAACAGACGGAAGTTTCTTTTTCCCTGACGACACAGACCCCGCAGAAATAACAGAGACAGTCTACCGCGTAACCGCGGAGCAGCGTCATTTTAGAGGGACAATGCGGATAAAGAAGAAGGACGGAAACATTGCATACGTCGAGTTCTCTATCTCCCGAATACCGGAGAAGGAGCCTCCCGAGCTCATCACGGTTGCCCACGACGTCACCGAGCGCAGGCAACGCGAGTTGGCGAAGACCGACAGGGCTGTAAAACATAGAGAACGATATTTCCAGTCGCTGATCGAGAACTCCTCGGACATCATCCTGATTCTCAACAGCGACGGAACCATCGGCTATGAAAGTCCGTCTACTCTCAATATAAGCGGTTATGATCCAGAGGAGCTACACGGTAAAAGTATTTTCGACCTGATCCACCCCGATGATACACCCATTGCAGCTAATACCATCTCTCAAATGCTTAATAATCAGATTCAGAATGTGCGAATAGAGCTACGCGCCCGGCACAAAGACGGCTCATGGCGCTATATTGACGCGGTATGCAGTAATCTTCTGCATGACCCTGTAGTCTCAGGCATCGTCGTCAACTTCCGGGATATTACCGAGCGCAAGCAGGCCGAGGAAGAACTGCGTGTCAAACAAAACGCACTTGATTATTCCATAAACGCGATTGCCATGTCCGATATCGAAGGAAATATAATCTACGTCAACCAGGCCTGCCTCAGACTGTGGGGAATAAGCAGAAAAGAGGATATAATCGGAAAGTCCTACTTGGAGCTATTGAGACCTGACATGGCCGCCGATTTCATGAGCATAGCAGAGTCAATAATCAATAACGGGGCCTGGGAGGGAGAGCTGGCGGGGACGAACAGGGATGGCAAGAATATTTACGTCCAATTGCAGTCCAGCATAGCCAAAGATGAACAGGGTAGTCCTATCCTGATTATCTCCGCTTTCATCGATATCACTGAGAGAAAACAGGCGGAAAAAGCGCTTCAGGGATCAGAGGAAAAATTCCAGGGATTCGTTGAGGCAATGAGCGATGGTTACTGCGTAATCCAGGAGTCCAGAATAGTCTTTGCCAACGCACTAATTGCGGAGATGTTTGGATATACCCAGGATGAGGTGATCGACAAGGCCATTCAGCAATTCCTGCCATGTGCCATATTGGAGGAATTAGTTGAATTGCATAAGAGGAGAAAGCACGGTGAGACCGTACCGAGGCAATATGAAACGACTCTGGTAAGGAAGGACGGAACGACTTGTCCCGTCGAGTTTGGAGCAAGGCTCATCGAGTACGCAGGCGGACCCGCGGTATCGGTGGTTGTCAGAGACATTACCGAGCGTAGAGAGGCCCAGGAAGATAAACAGAGATTGGAGCAGCAGCTCCAGCTCACCGGGCGACTGGCCGCGGTAGGAGAACTGGCGGCAGGCATCGCCCACGAGTTGAACAACCCCCTAGCGGCTGTCCAGGCGTTTGCCGAACTTCTCAACGACAGGGACGACCTGGATGAAACCACAAAGAACGACGTTGGCACTATCTACAGGGAGGCACAACGCGCCTCCAGGATCACGAGCAACATGCTCTCCTTCGCCCGCAGGCATAAACCCGAGCAACGGTTCATTTCAATCAACGAAGTCATCGAGAAGAGTCTGGAACTACACACCTATCGTATGAATGTTAACAACATAGCGCTGGTAACAGAGCTTGAACCGGACCTACCTTTGACCCTGGCTGATTTCAACCAGATACAGCAGGTATTTGTGAACCTTGTAACCAACGCGGAGCAGGCAATGACAGAGGCTCACGGCAGAGGAAAGCTCTGTATTAAGACGCAAAAGGCAGACGAAATGATACTGATTAGCTTTGCCGACGATGGGCCCGGCATTCCAGAGGAAAACCTGGGTAGCATGTTTGACCCGTTCTTCACTACCAAGGATGTGGGGAGGGGCACAGGTCTAGGTCTCAGCATCTGCTATGGTATCATCCAAGGTCACCACGGTAATATATACGCCACAAGCGAACTCGGCAAAGGCACAACCTTCGTGGTAGAGTTGCCCGTAGTCTCCGAAGCTCAGCCCTCTGCACCACAAGCCGACTCTACCGAATTCCAGCTCTAATGACTTGAAGCACAGACTGTTCCCCTCCAATTAATCAACGCTTACATTAAACCCCTGTATAAACGAACTCCGCTCTGGAATCAGTCATGGACATTTGCAGTACTCACCACGAAAGATGAAAATACTGTTCCTGAAACAACTCGATTCAAGACGGCAGATGTTTCACAGGTAGGGGCGTTTCGCGAAACGCCCCTACGCATGGTTCGACAAGCTCACCCTGAACGGCCCCGACCACTCCTCCACAACCTTACACCGTTAAGAGCCATTGACAGGAGCCCTTCAGTCATTTACGATGTCGGCACCGAGAAACGAGTGCAAGACCGTACCTAACACAACATGATACGGAAACCGGCGAGCTCACAATCTGTCGATACTATAAACTCAGACCTAAGGAGAATGCACAATTCATGAAAAAGGTTATAGTCACCGCAGCAATAACGGGCAGTATTCATACTCCCACCATGACCCCTCACCTGCCAATCACGCCCAAACAGATAGCCGATGAGGCGGTGAGGGCATATGATGCCGGGGCAGCAGTAGCCCATATCCATGTCCGCAATCCAGAGACAGGGCAGCCCAGCCCGGACATAGAGCTGTTCCGGGAAGTAGTCACCGATGTGAAAAGCAGGTGCAATATGGTTCTCTGTCTGACCACCGGCGGCGGCGCAGGCATGACCGTTGAGGAGCGGGGCAGGGTAATACCAGCCTTCAAACCGGAACTGGCATCATTGAACTTCGGCTCGACAAATTTCGCTTTGTTTCCCATTGTGGATGTAATTAAGGAATTCAAGTACCCCTGGGAAAAATTCTACCTGGAGTTCTCCGAGGACTATATATTTCCCAATACCTTTAAGACATTACGTGAATTTTGCCATCTTTTCGCCGAGAACGGTACCAAGCCCGAGCTGGAGATTTACGATTCGGCAATGATCAACAACGTCGCCTTCATGCTCCAAAGGGAGAAGAAACGTTTTAAGAAGCCTGTCTACCTTCAGTTCGTCATGGGCATACTGGGCGGCATTCCCCCTTCAGCCAATAACCTGGTATTTCTTTACAACACTGCACGCGAACTTATCGGGGATTTCGTATGGTCAGTATGTGCTGCGGGACGACACCAGCTTCCAATGTGCACTATGGCCTTAACTATGGGCGGGAATGTCAGGGTCGGCCTTGAAGACAGCCTGTACTCCGGCAAGGGGACATTAGCGAAGAGCAACGCTGAACAGGTAGAGAAAATAGTCACTATAGCGCGTCAGTTAAGTATAGAGCCAGCCACACCCGACGAGGCCAGGCAAATTCTGGGGCTCAAGGGTCTGGACAAGGTTAACTGGTGATGGGAGGCAGTATGAGATACTACGATGACTTTCAGGTTGGTGATATAGAAGTAACGAGAGCGAGGACGATCACGGAAGCAGATATAGTCAATTTCGCCGCCTTCAGCGGGGACTGGTACCCACTTCATACCAATATAGAATATGCTAAAAAGTCCCCGTTTGGCGAGAGAATAGCTCACGGTATGCTGGTTCTCTCGGTCGCCACGGGACTTATGCCCCTTTACGAGATGGCGATTATCGCCTTCTACGGCATGGACAAGGTAAGGTTTACGGCACCGACCAGGATCGGCGACACCATCCACGTAGAGCTGGAGGTTATTGAGAAACAGGACAAAGGCGAACTGGGCGGCGTTGTTAATCTAAAGGAATCGGTCAAGAACCAGAGGGGCGAAGACGTCGCAATTTCAACCATGAAAGTGCTGATTGCCAAGAAGTCCGGCTAAAGACGCGAGGAGAGTACAGCTATGGCTGTTAGCAGTGAGGAACTGGGCAACACCGGGACTCTAAAGTACCCCAGCCGCATAAAGCTCCCATATACATGGCACGCAGGGAAGGCGGGGAGCAGATTCTACCGGGAGATAAAGGACCACCGCAAGATCTGGGGCACGAAATGTCACCGGTGCGGGTGGGTGTATGTACCACCCAGGGAGACCTGCCCGCGGTGTTTCCTCGACATTGACGAGTGGGTAAAGGTCGGAGACGCAGGCACTCTGTTAACCTATACTATAACAAGATATTCCGTTCCGGGGATTCAGCCGCTGGAACCTCCCTACGCACTGGGCATCATAAAGCTGGATGGAGCGAGCAGCGGCCTGGTACACCTGCTGGGAGAAATCGAGCCGGAAGATATCAGGGTTGGCATGAGAGTGCAGGCGGTGTTCCGGGAAGCACGAGAGGGTAATTACCTGGACATTAAATATTTCAGGCCGTTGAGATCATGAGCAATGCCACAAGCGGAGTGACTTTACTCCAGGAGTGAACCGTGGACAAAGTGGCAATCATAGGAGTAGCCCAGACTAAATATCAGAGATATAATCCCGCCTCTCACGCTGAGATGGCGTACGAGGTCACCTGCAAAGCGCTGGAAGACGCGGAACTGACTATCGATGACATAGACAATACGATCACGGTTTGTAACGATTTCTGGGATGGCCGCACCATTTCATGCATGACGATTACAGAGGCAACCGGTTCACACAAGGTCCCTACCACCAACGTGGAGGGTGATGGAACCTACGGCGCATTGATGGGGATTATGCGGCTCCTTTCCGGCCTCCACGATATAACTCTGGTGGTGGCGCAAAGCAAGGTATCAGAGGGAATCCCGGCGGTAATCACAAACGCCATGTTCGACCCCGTCTACGAGCGCATCCTGGGTCTTGACGCGATAAATTCCTCAGCACTCCAGATGAGGAGCTATATGCACAAATATGGTATCACCGAGGGGCAATGCGCAAATGTTTCAGTTAAGAACCACAAGAACGCCAAGGCCAATCCATACGCACATATGCCCCTCGACATCACGGCCGATGATGTGCTCAAGTCCAGGCTCCTGGCAGACCCGATAAAGCTCCTTGATGCATCCCCCGTATCCGATGGCGCGTGCGCCATAATAATGGCGGGGGAGGCTGTAGCAAGGAAAAGGTGCAGTAATCCAGTTTGGATAAGGGGCGTCGGTCACTGCGCGGACGCATATCACCTTGGAGACCGCGATCTGGCCGACGTAGATGCTTTAATTTCGGCTGCCGGGAGAGCTTACGGCATGGCAGGGATTCAGGACCCGGTAAAGGAAATCGATGTAGCCGAGGTATACGACGCTTTCTCATATATGGAGCTTATGTGGATGGAAGGGCTGGGATTCTGCGGGCGGGGTGAGGGTGGCGACATGATCGATTCAGGCACGACGCAGATGGACGGCGCCCTACCCGTCAATCCATCGGGCGGGGTACTTTCCGCACATCCAGTTCAGGTAGCCGGGCTGGCGCGGATTGCCGAGACGGTACTGCAGCTCAGAGGTGAAGCCGGCGCCAGACAGGTTAAGGGTGCCAAAGTAGCGCTGGCGCACGGTATCGAAGGCGCGTGCGGACAGGGGCACTGCGTATTCATACTCGGAAGATAGAACAGAGAACAGACAGGGATTTTACCCGGGGGACCCACGCTGCGATGAAGAATAGAGTCGGAATAGTAGGAGTAGGGCAAACCCATCACAAGTCCAGGAACACCGACTGTAAAGGCCAGGAATTAATCGGCATTGCGGTTAAGAGGGCGCTGGAGAGCGCTGAACTGACTATGGCGGATATAGATTCCATAGTGATCGGGAACATGGACCATTTCGAATCAATCAACTATGTAGATATGTGGAGCGTAGACGGTTCCGGCGGATATATGAAGCCGATCATGAAGGTTACTACGGGAGGAACGACGGGCAGCGCGGTAGGGCACGCCGGATTTTACCACGCGGCATCAGGCCTGTTTGACACAGTACTGGCCATCGGCTGGGAGCAGAACTCCGAATCTGATACTACCGCAGCGATATCAACCTGCTTTGACCCCATTGTAGAAAGGGAGTTCTGCGGTGGAGCGATAGGCCCGCTGGCAGCCCAGTACACCGCGTATATGAGTAAGTACGGCGCTACCGAAGAGGATGCGGCGCTCGTCTCCGTGCGGGATCACAACAATGCGGCACAGTGCAACCCTTACGCCCACCTTCGGCAGGCTATCACGGTAGAGGAGGTGATGAAATCACCCTATATATCCTACCCCATGAAGCTTCTCGATATGTGTCCCCGGAGCGACGGCGCCTGTGCTGTAATATTTGCGGTAGAGGATAAGGCCAGGCGTATTACCGAGAGGCCCGCATGGATACTGGGTGTGGGGGACTGTCACATTCTGGTCCAGGTAGCAGACGGAATCGGGTTGGCGAACCTGCCGTCTCTGGAGCGTGCTGCTGGTGAGGCCTATAAAATGGCAGGCATCACCGACCCTTACCGCCAGTTCGACGTGGCCGAGCTGTATGTACCCGCATCGACAGCCGGCGTCACATGGATGGAGGCGCTGGGGCTCTGTGAGGAGGGGGGAGGGCCCCGGCTCATCAGGAGCGGTATGACAAACATGGATGGCGAGCTCCCAATAAACCCCTCCGGGGGCGTACTGGCAACCAACCCCATCGGTGCCACGGGCCTGATAAGAATAGGAGAGGCCGCTCTGCAGGTTATGGGGAAGGCAGAGAAGAAGCAGGTGGAGGGGGCGAAGGTAGTCGTCGCTACCGGTTTCGGCGGTTGTTTCTGGTCCGACGTAACCGTAATAAGTGCTTCGCCTCAGTTGGACTAGGGCTTGTTTGAGAACTACGGGTAGGTTGGAGCATCCGCTCCAACAGCGCCTTGAGCAGATGCTCCAGGCTAACCAGGTCTGCTGACAGGAGGACACGCTATGGAAGAACAGAGGAGTGATTCGGTTCCTCTGAGTGTAGCATATATGGCCGACATGCCATACGACTACCACGCTGGTTTCTACTATAGCAGGTTCCTCATGGAATTAAGGGACAACAAACGCATATACGGAGTCAAGTGTCCCAGGTGCGGTAAAATTTACGTTCCGCCGCGCGTAGTATGTCGCGACTGTTTCGTTACCATGGTGGAATTCGTGCCCGTAGGTAATGAGGGAACCCTGCTCGCTTTTACGGTAACCAACTTCCCTTATACGGACACGACCAGAGGTGAGCCAAAGAATATTCCATACACCGCAGCATATATTAAACTTGATGGAAGCGACTCCAACATCGTTCACTGCCTTGAGGAGACAGATGAAAAGAAAATTAAGGCCGGCCTGCGCGTGCGAGCGGTATTCAGCGAGACCAGAACGGGCGACTACTTCCACGACATCGATCACTTCGAGATCATCCATTGAGGAGCGAGACAGACAACGTATCTTATTACCGGAGGGGCGTTCAATTGAACGCTCCTACTACACGGCTACCGTGAAGTGTTTTACAAATTCAGAAATTGATACTAACATATCGCTACTGACTCACCGCAGTAGTTAGCCCTGTAAGTTAAGCCTGTTAGGAGGTGGAAAATGGGTGACAGGATGAAGGAGGAGGTCAAAAAGCTTGCGGAACTCCGTGATGATATCGAGAGAATGGGCGGAGATGAAGCGGTCAGGAAGCAGCACGACAGGGATAAGCTGACCGCCCGCGAAAGGGTTGACCTTTTGTTCGAGAAGGGGTCTTTTGTCGAGCACGGAATGCTGGGCAACGAGGAAGGCGCTACCGATTTGGTCCCTGCGGACGGGGTCATCACCGGATACGGCAAAATTGATGATGGTATCACAATTAGAGACGCAGCAGTGGCGGCTTATGATTTCACCGTCCGAGGCGGCTCCATGGGGGTGATCAACGAGACAAAGGTGACCAGGATAAGGGAAACCGCCCTGAAGCACAGAATCCCCATGATATGGCTCGTAGATTCGGGTGGCGCCAGGCTGGGCAAGGGCGGCTTTAATATCGAAAGGATTCCGTTCTTCGCCGATACAGGCTACCTGTTCAAGGAAGAGGCGCTGATGTCCGGTGTAATTCCGCTGGTCGCGGCTATGATGGGCCCCGGATATGCCGGGACAGCCTATATACCAGGTCTCTCGGATTTTGTGCCGATGGTCAAGAAGAGATGCGCTATGGGTCTGGGCGGTCCATCCCTGGTGAAGATGATGATTGGAGAGGACCTGACAGACGACCAGCTAGGAGGAGCTCGTGTACATTGCGAGACCAGCGGTTGCGGCGACCTGGAGATCGATTCAGATGAGGAGTGTATCAAGGCAATAAAAGAATACTTATCATATTTTCCTCAGAACTGCGACCAGAAACCGCCCCGTGGAAAGTCACCCGGAGACCCGAATGTGCTAATCGACGACGGCGTACTGGATGTAATACCGGACAGTTCCTCCGAAGTCTTCGATATGCACAAACTCATAGCTTACATCGTGGATGACGGACGTCTATTCGAAATCAAGCCCAGATGGGCGCGGAACATCATCGTAGGCTTTGGTAGAATTGGGGGCTATCCGGTCGGTATAATCGCGAATAACCCGATTTTGCTAGGCGGCATACTGGACGTAGACGCCGCGGATAAAGCTGCCAGGCATATCTGGCTCTGCGACGCTTTCAATATTCCGCTTCTGTTCCTCTCCGACGTTCCCGGCTTTATGATCGGGTCCCGGGCGGAGAAGGCTGGCATTATCCGGCACGGTGCCAAAATGGTGCACGCCGTGGCTGAGGCCACCGTTCCCAAGATTACCCTGATTGTGAGAAAATCATATGGCGCCGGTTACTACGCCATGTGCGGCCGCGCGTTCGACCCTGATTTACTAATTGCCTATCCCGGAGCTGAGATCTCCGTAATGGGTGCGGAAGGGATGGTATCCATCGTAGCGAGAAAGCAGCTGGAGACTGCCGAGAAACCCGCCGAAATGGTGGAGGAGCTTGCGGAAGGGTTAAGACCGCACATCAGTATCGACAGGACGGCCAAATTGGGCCTGGTTGACGACGTTATCGATCCCAGGGAGACCAGAAAGGTCCTGTTCGCAGCACTCGAGCGCACGAAGGACAAGAAAATTTTCCGGCATCCCCGAAAGCACGGTGTCTACCCCGTTTAGGAGGTCTTGAATGTACCAGGCGATAACGGCCGAGATAAAGGACAGAGTTAGTAGAATTACGCTAAACCGCGAAGATAAAAGAAATGCCATCTCTCCTACGATGATGAACGAACTTCTCGATGTGTTCAAGAAACACGATGAAGATAAAAACGTGGTGGTAATCGTGTTAACGGGCACCGGCAGCAAGGTCTTCTGCTCCGGTGCCGATATCGGCGAGTCTGTTGCCGCTGGTGCAAGCTTCATTGAACGGCACGAGGAGCAACGTAAATTCGCCGAGTTCTTTAAGATAATCAAAGGCTTGAGAAAACCCCTGGTCGGCCGTATAAATGGGCACGCCATGGGCGGCGGGCTGGGCCTCGCTGCTGCCTGTGATATAGTCATTACCGCTGATGACTGTAAGTTCGGGACACCGGAGATAAACGTCGGGCTCTTCCCATATATAATCATGGCAACCCTGCTCCGGGTCGCTACTTCGCCAAAGCGTCTTCTGGAAATGATGTTAACCGGAGTCAGGATCGATGCTCAAGAGGCACTGAAGCTGGGGCTGGTGAACCACGTCGTGCCCAGAGAACAACTGGACGCAAAAGTTGATGAGATCGCTCGTAAGCTAGCCGGTAAAAGCCCGGCCACCCTTAGACTGGGAAGAAGGGCTTTCTACACCATGCGGGATATGGAGTATGAGAAGGCACTGGAGTATTTGTCGTCGATGCTGGCGATTAATACGCAGTTGGAGGATGTGGCCGAAGGGATCGCCTCATTTATGGAAAAGCGTGACCCCGTATGGAAAGGGAAGTAGCGAAAAGGAGTACATATGGCTATTGAAGACAAAGTAGTGGTTACCGCCGCCCTGACCGGAGTGGCAGCCAACAGGAATCAGTGCCAGTGGATTCCCTACACACCGCAGGAGATAGCCGAGGAAGCGCTGGCTTGCTATAACGCCGGAGCTTCAGTAGTGCATATCCATGCCAGGGAAAACGACGGCAGCCCATCATGGAGGGTAGAGGTCTTCAGGGAGATTATGGAAGAAGTAAGGAAAAGATGTCCCATTATAATAAATTTCTCCACCGGTGCCGTGCTTGTGGAGAGGGATGCCAGAATCGCTCACATTCGAGAGTTGAAACCTGAGATTGCGGCATTGAACATGGGGACGATGAACTATGCCAAATATAGCCAGAAACGGAAGAATTTCGTCTTCTCCGTCGTTTTCCATAATCCCTTCGATGACATAATGTTTTTCCTGGACACAATGAACCAGAACGGCATCAAGCCGGAGTGCGAGTGCTTCGACCTGGGACACCTGGAAAGCATATTCCCTCTGATGGATATGGGTCTGCTTAAAAATTTCCAGATAAGCCTGATCATGGGCGTTGTTGGTGGTATGGCTGCCACCGCGAGGAATCTGGCCCACGTATCCAGCCTGGTCCCCACAGGGGTATCCTGGGAAGTGATTGGTATCAGCCAGGAGCAGTGGCTCCTGATAGCCACGGCTCTCGCGCTGGGCGGCAATATCAGGGTTGGCCTCGAAGACAATTTCTACCTGTCGCCGGGAGAGATGTCTCAGGGAAACGGCCCGCTGGTGGAAAAGGCGGTAAGAATGACGCGGGACATCGGCAGGGAACCGGCAACGGTAGAGGAAGCCAGAGCTATTCTTATGGTGCGCTAGATATAGCGAGCTAAAGCCAGGGAGGAAACCATGGACTTCAGATTCACCGCAGAGGATGAGGCATTCCGGGAGGAGGTCACGCAATGGCTTAAGAAGGAGGTACCACAAAGGTGGATTGAACTGGATGCCGGGCTGTGGGAGGAGACTGAGGAGTCCTGGGCGCTTTCCCGCGAGTTCCAGCGCAAACTGGGACAGAAGGGCTGGATGGCCCCGGCGTACCCCAGGGAATACGGCGGCCTCGAGATGAGCCATATGCGAAGGCTCATCCTGTCCGAGGAGCTAAACTACAACAGGGCTCCCATAAGCATCGAGGTAGAAATATCCGTGAACTGGGTCGGTTCCGCCCTCCTTCTTTTCGGGACCGAGGAGCAGAAGAGAAAATATGTAACTGAGGTAGCTAAGGGGGACGCTATTTTCTGTCTGGGATATAGCGAGCCGAACGCTGGCTCTGACCTCGCCTCGCTTCAAACCCGCGCCGTAGAGGATGGCGACGGATATATTATCAATGGCCAGAAGACCTGGTGCAGCTATGCCCACTACGCCGATTACTGCTGGCTCGGCGCTAGAACCGACCCGGAAGCACCCAAGCATAAAGGCATAAGCATGTTCGTGGTGGATATGAAGACGCCCGGCATTACTATTCGGCCCCTGATAAACATCCTCGGCCGCCACTCCTTCAATGAGGTCTTTTTTGACGATGTACGCATCCCTAAAAACAGCCTTATCGGAGAGAAAAATAATGGGTGGTACCAGCTGGTGATGGCTCTTGACTTTGAGCGCTCTTTGATCGGCACAGCCGCCGCCAACCAGCGTATCATCGACGAACTGGTGCAGTATATGATCAAAGCAAAGAGCGAGGGAGAAGCCTTCGCCGATGACCCGCTGATTAAGGACGAGTTGGCAGAGGTCGCCGTTGAAAACGAAGTCCTACGTATGATGTGTTATCGCATTGCCTGGATGTACAGCCAGAACCTCCATCCCAGCTACGAATCTTCAATGTCATTGCTTTTCTGCAGTGAGCTATTAAGACGTCTTGCCAACGTCGGGATGCGCGTTCTGGGCCCCTACGGGCAACTCGGCATGGACTCCAAATGGGCTGTACTTAATGCGAGAATAATGCGCGCCTATTTGAGCGCACTCTCTATCGGCGTCGGCGGCGGTTCCAACGAGATTCAACGCAACATTGTCGCAATGAGAGGACTGGGGCTGCCACGTAAGTAGTTCTCGCCCGTCGAAGGTAAATATGGATTTTCGGTTCACTGAGCAGGAAGAGGCATTCAGAAGAGAAGTGGACGACTTCATACAGAGAGAGTTGCCCGCCAGTTGGACGGAGGAGACTCTCTACTGGCCCGGCGGATATGGGACCATCCCGGATTTCGAAGAGATCAACCCGGCTTCCGAAAATTTCAGGCGCAGGTTAGCGGAGAAGGGATGGCTTGCCATTTCCTGGCCTGAGGAGTACGGCGGCGCCGGGCGCTCTCATATTGAACAGGCCATATTCCACGAGCGAATAAGCTACTACAGGGCAACCGGTCCCGACGTAGGCACTCTCATCTCAGGCCCTACCATCATGCGCTTCGGCAGCGATGAAATGAAGAGGGAATGGTTGCCCAGAATCGCCAGAGGAGAGATAAGGATCTGGCTTGCTTACAGCGAGCCAAATGCGGGCTCCGACCTTGCCTCAGTCCAGACCAGTGCAGCCGAAGACGGTGCCGACCTTGTTATCAACGGGCAGAAGGTCTGGGGCAGCGGCGCTCACACATCCGATTATGCCTGGATGGCGGTCAGGACAGACCCCACTGCGCCTGCGCGAAAGGGAATTTCATTAGTCATGGTAGACAACAGGACGGAGGGAATAACTATCCGGCCCGTTATAAACATGCCGGGCTTCCATTCTTTTAACGAGGTATTCTTCGACGACGTCAGGGTCCCCCAGGCAAACATCGTGGGTGAAAAAAACCGGGGCTGGTATTACCTGATGGCAGCACTGGACTTTGAAAGGCTGGTAGTCGCCATCGGGGGTATGAGACGCATCCTTGAGGAATTGATACAGTACGTCAAAGGAACGCACCACAATGGTCAAGGCCTCAGCCAGGACCCCGGCACAAGGGATAAACTTGCCGAGCTGGCGATCGAGATCGAGGTAGCAGACATGTTTTTCTGGCAAACCGCCTGGATGCTCGACAGGGGGCTTCTGCCAAACATCGAGGCCTCCGTGCTCAAGCTGGTAAGCACCGAGCTCAGCTGGAAACTCGCCAATACCGCTATGGAGGTTATGGGACCTTATGCGCAATTCGGAAGAGGCTCAAAATGGGCGCCTCTGGGAGGCAGGGTATGCACCGGCTACCTGGACTCCATTTCCGCTCTCGTCGGTGCCGGCACCTCGGAGATACAGCGCAATATTATTGCCTTGAGAGGACTGGGGTTACCGTGGTCATAGCACGGGTCCCCCGGCTGTGCAGACTTACATAGAAGAGGAGATGGAAGATGGATCTTGGTCTGAGTGAAGAGCAGGAGATGATGAAAACATCGGCCCGTGATTTTCTTCAGAAGGAATGCCCCAAGTCGCTGGTAAAGCAACTGGACGAAAGTGATGAGGGTTATTCCCCTGAATTGTGGCGAAAGATGGCGGGACTGGGTTGGCTGGGGCTGATGTTCCCCGAAGAGTATGGCGGCAGCGGCGGCAGCTTCCTTGACCTGGCGGTACTTCTGGAAGAGATGGGTTACAATATCCTGCCAGGCCCTTTCTTCTCAACAGTGGTTCTTGGAGGCCTGACTGTCCTCGCAGCGGGGAACGAGGAGCAGAAAAAAGACCTGCTGCCACGAATTGCCGGGGGAGGGACTATTCTCACGCTGGCACTGACCGAGCCCAGAGCAGGCTACGATGCGGCATCGATCAGGACCACAGCTACCGCTGGCAACGGAGAATACGTAATCAATGGCACCAAGCTTTTTGTTCCTGACGCAAACGTCGCTGACTTCCTGTTGTGCGTGGCCAGGACAACGGAGGCAGAGAACCCCGAAAATGGCGTCACCCTTCTCCTGGTGGACGCCAGGAGCCCCGGCATCAAGTGTACCCTGCTGAAAACACTGGCCTTTGATAAGCAGTGTGAGGTTATATTTGACAACGTACGCGTACCCGGGGAGAACATACTGGGGGTCCTGAACCGGGGTTGGCCCGTGGTACAAGACGTCCTGCAGAAAGCGACAGTAGCCAAGTGTGCCGAGATGGTCGGAGGGGCGCAGGCAGCACTGGACATGGCCGTTGCCTATGCCAAGGAGCGAATCCAGTTCAACAGGCCCATTGGCAGTTTCCAGGCTATACAGCATTACTGCGCCAATATGGTGAGCGATGTTGACGGCTCAAGATTCGTCACCTACAAGGCAGCCTGGAAGGTGAGCGAAGGGCTTCCGGCTACGATGGATGTGGCCGTAGCCAAGTCCTGGACCGGCGAGGCTTACCGGAGGGTGACCCTCCTGGCGCACCAGATATTCGGAGCCATAGGCTTCACCATGGACCACGATCTGCACCGCTACTACAGGCGTGCAAAGGCGGGCGAGATGATGTTCGGTGACAGTGCTTTTCAACGCGCAATCGTAGCCAGAGAGTTAGGTCTATAAACGAGAAGAACGGTATTCTAGAAGGCGTTTTGCGTTGCTCTCTGCCCACCCTGTCGCTTTCTGGTATACACGTACTTTGATCGACTATGGCCGTCGGATTACAATACGCAGGGAGGATTGATGGCTCACCACCGCCCTAAAAACGGAACGCTCGTAGAGGTCGGCCCGCTCCAATTATTTCTAACGACCCTTTACGCGAGGTATGAGATCCCAATCCTTAGGGTATTGGACGCAACAACGCGCTTTTTCTTGAGGGTGAGGGGGAGGCCTATTCTATGGGTACTGTCCCGCCTGCTCGGTACTTTCCTTCCCACCGCAGAGGTAGTCACTAGCGAACAGGCAACGGCCTTCATAGATGCCATATCGGGTCTTGAGAATACACAAATCGCCGTGGGGCCATGCATGTGCCAGAAAGCACTAAAGAAAAGGAAAGGTACCTACATGAAAGACCTGGTAATCCTTTACGGCGCCGAGGCATATAAGAGGGCTTACGAGAAAGAGTATAAGGACCTGACTCCGGAGGAGGCTAAGAAGCTTCTAAGTGACCTCCACCAGGAGGGGCTGATACCGGCCTTCTATGCCTGTATGCAATCCCAGGGATGGATCTACGCGATATGCAATTGCGAGAGTGAGATATGCTTCCCCTTCAGAGCTCACCAGGCGGCAGGGGGAGTGATGTATCCAGGCCCTGACATCGTAGCTCTAGACCCCGAAAGCTGTACCGGGTGCGGCAAATGCGTGGAGCGCTGCCATTTCGGCGCAAATATAATGGTAGATGATATCAGCGAGGTCGATCTCGCTAAATGCTACGGCTGCGGACTATGCGTTTCCACATGCGCCGGAGAGGCGAGGAAGATGGTAGAAAGGGAGGGCTACCATAATCATTATTACCCGTTAGATCTGGTGAGAGAGGCATCAGCTCACTAGAAAGTGATGCTGCGCCCCTCTGCAAACCTCCAAATCGATTAATCAGGTTGCAGAGAGCAGAGAAAGGAGAGACTCATGGCCGTCAAATTCCCATCCGATGAATGGGTTAAGGAATTCGGCAATCAACTCAACTCCAGCGAGGCCTACGCGAAGTCGGGCAAGGATTGGGAGGGGGACTTCAACTTCATCGTTGAGGCCGATAACGCCTATCCCGAAAACGTCTATTTCTTCATCGGCCTCCGACACGGTAAGTGCACCGATGCCGCGATGGTAGCGAGCGAAAGCGAGCGGGAGGCTCCATATACAGTACGCGGCTCCTTCAGCACCTGGCGTAGGGTCATTGAAGGTAAGCTGGACCCTATTCAAGGCCTGATGATGCGCAAGTTGAAGCTGAAGGGGAACCTGATGAAAGTAATGCGCTACCCCAAGGCAGCGAAGGATATGGTTGACTGCGTCTCACGCGTGCCCACCGAATTTCCCGATTGACCGCTATTTGCTGATAGACTGCGCACAGCGCATGAGAATAAGCTGCGATTTGTCCTTTGCTACCTGTTATGCGTATCCCGTAATTCTCGCAGGTCATATATCACCAGGAGGTTAGGTAAATGTGGAACTTCGACTCACCGCGAATCGTCTTCGGTGAAGGCTCGCTGGACGCCCTGGATGAACTTCAGGGGCAGCGTTCCCTTATCATAACCGACGCCACGATGGTCCAGTTGGGGCTGGTAGACAAGGTCAAGGCCCATCTCGATAGCGCGGGTATTGAGGTGCACCTCTTCGATGAGGTTGAGCCCGAGCCCAGCGTAGAGACGGTTCTGCGGGGGTCCAAAGTGGCTCAGGAGGTAGGTCCTGACTGGATAATCGGTCTGGGGGGAGGCTCCCCCATAGATGCCGCGAAGGCCGTCTGGGTGCTCTACGAGCATCCCGACGTAGAGCCGGCTGCCATCAGCCCTATCATGGACCTTCATCTGCGTCAAAAAGCCCGCCTGATCACTATCCCCACCACCAGCGGCACCGGTGCCGACGTCACCTATGGTATAGTTCTCACCGACACGGAGGAGCAGCGCAAAATGGGGCTGGGCCACCGTGAGAACATGCCGGATATCGCTATCGTGGACCCCGATATGGCAGCCGGCATGCCATCACAGCTGACCGCCGACACGGGTCTGGACGCGCTGACACACGCCGTCGAGGGATACACCTGCACCTGGCAAAACGACCTCACCGACGGCCTTTGTATTAACGCCGCGCGCCTCGTCTTCCGGTACCTTCCCCGCGCTGTGGCCGATGGCTCCGACATGGAGGCCAGAGAGAGGATGCATAATGCAGCTACATGCGCCGGCCTGGGCTTTGGCAATTCCATGGCATCCATGGCCCACGCCATGGGACACGCGCTGGGCGCGCTGTTCCATATCCCCCACGGCCGCGCTGTAGCACTGTTCCTGCCCTATACCATCGAGTTCGCCGCACGTGAAGCTCCCGAGCGGTTCGCCGAGTTAGCCGCTTTCACGGGCTGCTCTAACGAGGGGGGCGACAAGGCTGCGCGCTCTCTTGCCGATTGCATCCGCAACCTGTGCCGTGAAGTCGGAAACCCGACCAGCATAGCCGAAACTGACATAGGACGCGAGTCCTACGAAGCACAGCTGGATAAACTGGTGGACGACGCTTTCAACGACACGCAGATGCTGACAACGGTCCGTTCCCCTTCCTACGAGGAACTGCGCAAACTTTATATTTATGCCTACGAAGGGCGGGCGGTTGATTTCTAGATTTCTTTATTCTATGCGGGCACAGCATGCTGCACCCCTACCCCGTGACAGGGCAGCCTGGAGCATAAGCTCCAGGCTCAGTGGGAGCAGATGCTCCCACCTATCCATAATTTTCGCAAATCTCCTTGCCATGCCGCCAATAATATGCAGCGGAAGTGAAAAATGAACGGCTATATGGGAAAGGTACTGCGCGTCGATCTCAGTTCGGAAGAGCTGCACGAGGAGCCGCTCAACGAAGAGTACGTTCGTGACTTCGTCGGCGGCAGCGGACTTGCGGCACGCGTCATTTACGATATGGTTGGCAGCGACACCGACCCTCTGGGCCCTGAGAACCCGCTCGTCCTTATGACAGGCCCTCTTGTCGGAACAGCGATGCCATCGGCCGGCCGCTGCAGCGTGTCCGCCCTGTCACCCCTCACCGGAATCTGGGGCGAGGCCAACACCGGCGGCTTTTTCGGCCCCGAAATGCGTTTTGCCGGCTACGATGGCATCATAGTCACCGGACAGGCCGAAAAACCGGTATGGCTCTCCATAGTAGAGGGCCGGGCCCGGCTGCATGATGCCGCCATGATTTGGGGCAAGGATTCATATGCCACCCAGGAGATGGTACTGAAGAGCCTGGATGAGCCAAAGGCCCGGGTGGCCTGCATAGGCGCAGCGGGCGAGAACCGGGCTAAGATGGCCGCCGTTATGAACGATCACGGCCGCGCAGCGGGCCGTACGGGTATGGGGGCAGTGATGGGCTCCAAGAACCTGAAGGCGATTGCCGTCCGGGGCTCCGCCAAAGTCCCCCTGGCCGATCCCGCGGGACTCAAGGCTGTCGTCAAAGCCATAATTGCCGACCTGGACGAGGGTATACTGCCCAGGGCGTTGCGTCTGCTGGGCACGGCCGGTACCATGGACTCACTCCTGATGTATGGCGACGTGCCTGTACGCTACTACCAGCAGGGTGAGTGGGAGAATGCCGATAATCTCTCCGGCGTGCTGATGGCAGAGCAGTACCTGAATAAAAGGTACGCCTGCTATCGCTGCCCCATCGGCTGCGGCCGTGAGACCCGGGCGCCAAGCTACGGATTGAGCAAGGTGGACGGCCCCGAGTACGAGACCCTGGCCGCTCTCGGTACGCTTATGATAGTGGACGACATGGAGGCTGTTATCTATGCCGGGCACCTGTGCAACCTCCACGGGCTGGATACCATCAGCGTCGGCTGTACCATCTCGCTTGCCTGCGAGATGTTCGAACAGGGCATCATCACCGGGGCGGATACCTCGGGTCTCGAAGTACGCTACGGTGATGCTAAGACAGCCCACCGCCTGATCGACATGATCGCCCGACGTGAGGGTTTTGGTGATTTGCTTGCCGAGGGAAGCGCCGCCCTTGCCGAGCGGTTTGGCGTGCCCGAGCTTGCGGCAACCGTCAACAGGCTGGAAGTTCCCATGCACGACCCGCGAGCGTTCTCCGGCATGGCAGTGACGTACGCACTGTCACCCTGTGGGGCCTCCCATATGCAGGGCGACATGTACGGCGTCGATATAGGCCAGAATACAGCCCCAGAACTGGGAATCGAGCCCGGTGACCGTTTCGATTCATCCGCAGAGAAAGGACGCATGGCGGCGCGCAACCAGGCATGGCGCAACCTGTACAATGCGCTGACTCTGTGCCAGTTCCAGGATGTCGGCGTCGAGCGACTGCTGGCAGCTATAAACAGCGTAACAGGATGGAACCTGGAGGCAGATGAACTGATGACACTGGGCAAGCGCATCGTCACGCTCAAGCGAATGCTCAACATGCGCCGCGGTCTCACCAGCGCCGACGACTGCCTGCCCGCACTGCTGCTGAAGCCGCTGGCAGATGGCGGCACCGAGGGAACGGTCCCTGATTTGGAGTCACTTCTTTCCGGCGCCTACGCCGAGTATGGCTGGGACCCCGGTACAGGCAGACCCACTCAACAGACGCTCGAAGAACTGAACCTGGCTTTTACCACCGAGGCGTAGAATAGCAATGTAAAATGGGGGCCTACAGCATGAAAATAGAGGACATCGGCCATATTGCAGTGCTCGGGACCGGAACAATGGCGCCGGCGATCGCTCTGCTCTGCTCCAGGTCAGGATATGATGTTTCAATATGGGGGCGGAGTGATACCAGCCTCCAGCGGGCATTCGATCGTCTTAAGTCACATTTACAGACCTACCGCGAGAATAATTTAATACAGGAGGAGCAGGCCGAACTGGTCTTATCACGGATTGCCGGTGTGGGTACCCTGAAGGAAGCTGTAAGAGATGCCGACTTTGTGATTGAGGCTGTGGCTGAAGACCTTAATCTGAAAAAGGATATATTCTCGGTGGTTGACGGAGTCTGCCGGGAGACGACCATCATAGCCACCAATACATCAGGTCTGAGCATCACCGGGCTTGCCTCGGCAACCAACAGGCCGGAAAAGGTGGTTGGGACTCACTTCTGGAATCCACCACATATGATTCCTCTGGTAGAAATAGTACGCGGAGAAAAAACTTCCGAAGAGACTATCGGAATAGCCGCCGACCTAATGACTAAAATAGGAAAGACTCCCGTTATCGTTCAAAAAGACATCCCTGGGTTTATCGGGAACAGACTGCAGTTTGCCTTACTGCGCGAGGCCCTGCACATTGTCGAGCAGGGAGTCGCCAGTATGGAAGATGTGGACACAACCGTTAAGATGAGTTTTGGAGCACGGCTTCCCATAACCGGTCCTTTAGAGAGCGCCGATTTAGGCGGCCTGGATGTCTATGTGGCTATTTCGAAATATCTGATGCCCGATTTGTGCAACTCTACTGAAGTATCCGCTTTACTGGCTGAGGCGGTGAAGAACGGGCGTCTGGGGGTAAAAAGCGGGGCCGGTCTGTATAAATGGACTCCCGAGTCGATCAGCAGAATCATCAAAGCCAGGGAACAGGAGCTTATGAGATTCTTTGCCACGGAGGGAACCGGCTCTACCCCGCCGAACGCCATTGACAATGGTTCAGATTGAACCCTAATGGTGGTCATTTGCTTTCTTGTAAACCGATTAAAGGTGCTAAAGTGAAAAGGTAATGAATACGGGTAGAAAACTTCAGCCTAAGCTCACCGAACAGATAATAGACTAGTTAAGGGGAGAACCTGTGTGTACTGACACATGCTTAATCATAGCGCAGTTCAGTGTTACTTTTGGTACTCTTACACTAGCATATTTCGCTTGGAGGGCTATACGAGAAACGAGGGACAGCCAAGAAAGAATCAAGAGAGAAGCACAGCTTAAGGAAGTAGCTGAATGGGCTACTGCTGCTATGATAGCGTTTAGCGATAGTGAAATCCAATTGTTTCCATCCGAGTGGGCAGGATTTGAAGAAGTCTCAAAAGAAGAATATATAAAGAAGCGCAGAGAGGTAGCATATGCCAATGTAGTACTTAAGCTTGAAATTGTAGACTCTCGAGGCGAATACATTAAAATTATCGCTGAGCACCTTGATATTGAAGAACTTCCTTCCAAATTGGAGCACACCAAGAATCTCGTAGTTAAATTGATAAATGATATTATGGGAAATAAATACTCGGAGATTAAGAAAGAATTGCGTGAATCATTGTTTGAAAGTGCTAAACAAGTGATAGCACTGGCAACCAAGGCAGATAAGTAGGAGAATTATAAACCAAGATTTAACTGAACCAGGCCCGGAAAGAAATTGTTTTTAAGAGGTAATCATGGGTGCGTTAGATGGAGTAAAGGTTGTTGAGCTTGGCACCTGGGCGGTTGTGCCGTGTACATGCGAGCTTCTAGGCGACTGGGGCGCCGATGTTATCAAGATCGAACATCCCGCCGGGGGCGATCCAACCCGCGGCTGGGCCGGACCGGGATGGCTGCCGCCCTCTTCGCCTGTTGGCGTCGGCTGGATTGCTGATAATCGCAGCAAAAGAACGGTTTGTCTGGATCTGACCAGGGAACATGGAAGAGAGGTCGCTTATAAGCTGATTGGCGAGGCGGATGTTTTCGCTTCCAACTTGCAGGAGCCTTCGCTGGTAAAAATCCGTATGGATTATGAGACGCTAAAAGCAGTTAACCCCGGGCTGATATATGCTCATCTCACCGGATACGGGCGCAACGGACCTGGTTGTGACAGGCCCGGATTTGATTATTCCGCCTTCTGGGCCAGCTCGGGCATAATGTCCCTTATCGGTGAGCGCGGCACTACTCCTGCCTTTCAACGTCCTGCTATGGGCGATCATATGACCACCGGATATCTGGCTGCCGGTATCATCGCGGCCCTCTATGCCCGGGACAGGCAGGGCGGTACGGGGCAGAGGATTGACATCTCTCTGATGGGAACAGGGATGTGGGTGGCCGACTGGCAAATGCAGGCTACTCTCCTCACCGAACAGGATGCGGAGCGCGTCTCTCAAAAGGATCTGCCCAATCCCATGTTCAATGTTTACCAGGCAAAAGATGGCCGCTGGTTCATGTTCGCCATGCTCGTCGATCCCGACCGCCTCTGGCCGTCCTTCTGCCGTGCGCTAGGTATAGAGCACCTGGCAAACGATCCCAAATTCAACACTACGGCGCTAAGGGCGGAGAACTCGAAAGAGCTTATATCGATCATCGGCGAAATCCTGGCCACCAGGGATTCGGAAGAATGGGTCCCCATCTTCAATGAACACAATTTAGTCTGGGCTTATGTGCATACCATGAAGAGTGCCGCCGGGGACCCTCAGACTGAGGCCAATCAGTTCGTTATTGAAGTGGAACACCCGGAGCTGGGCAATATAAAAATGGTGAACTCACCCGTCAAGTTCAGCGAGACCCCCCCCGTATTGAATATACCCCCTCCACTGTTGGGGCAGCACACCGAGGAAGTCCTGTTAGAGCTTGGCTACGACTGGGACTACATCCTGAAGCTTAAAGATGAAGGTGTGATCCTGTAGGAATACCGGCTGCAATCTATCGAATCAGAGGTAGGGAGGATTAAGCGCAACGAAACCCACCATCTTCAATAACATTCGCCCTGATAACGTAGGGGCGTTCAATTGAACGCCCCTACTCTCTGTCATTCCTGCGCAAGCAGGAATCCATATCCCGACCTTTGCCAAGCGGATAGCCCGGAGCATCCGCTTAGGCTTTTCCGCCTAAAACGCCGCTTAGACGCTCCTCGATTGCTAAAACACCATTTATTATGCTGTCAACTGCTTCCTTCACTGTTGGGATATCGTGTATCAGCCCCACAACCTGGCCGCACGGTAGAAGAGAATTGTCGACATCTCCCGCTGACATTGCCTTCAGGCTCTTCTCCCCTGAGACTACCGGCAGCAATTCTTCCAGAGTAGCCCCTCTTCCCTCCAGTTCCTGCACCCGCGCGATGAGTTCAGTGCGCAGCACCCTCATCGGGTCGCCGAGTGTACCCAGGGCAAGCGTAGACTCGGTTGACGGGGACTCTACAAGCTTTCTCTTAAGGTTGTCATGGAGTTGACTCTCACGGCTGGCCAGAAATCTCGTCCCCATCAGCACCCCCTCCGCACCGAGCGCCAGGGCCGCGACGAATCCCCGGGCATCGGCAAGCCCCCCGCCTGCGACCACCGGTACCTGTACCGCATCCACTACCTGGGGAATCAGGACAAGCCCGCCTATCCCCTCCCTGCTGGGATGGCCCCCGCACTCAAAGCCCACTATCTCCACTATATCGGCGCCGAGGCTCTCCGCCTTCCTGGCATCCCTCAACCGGGCAACTTTATGCATTAGCACGGCGTTGCCTTTCTTAACGCGGTCGACCAGCTCTTCAGGACTCCGGCCCGCCGTTTCAATTACCCCTACCCCTTCATCAATTACAGTATCGACATATTCCTCCAGGTTCTGCGGGCGCATAGTAGGGAACAGGTTTATGTTCACTCCAAACGGCTTATCGGTCAGGCTTCTTGCCTTCCTGATCTCTTCTCGCAGCGCCTGAGTTGTGCTGTACATCGACGAGGCTATGCTGGCAAATGCCCCGGCATTTGCGGCCGCCGCCACCAGCTCGGCGTTGGACCATCCCAGCATAGTCCCCACGACCAGCGGATACTCAGATCCCAGGATTTGGTTCACCCTTGTATTGATCTTCTGCGCCACTCGATGCCTCCTTCTTTGAACCTACCTTACCCTGCACACAGGGGGATTTTACGTATACACAGCCGTTATATCAGCCATCGCCACGGCAAAGCAATATTATCTTACGCCAGCAGCGATGATTGCGCAACCGCTCTTGCACATAGCTCGTCATGGCAGTCCAAACGGAAAGGGGTTGAGCATATCATAATCATGCTATGCTACGGGAATGTTGACAGCCAGTTATCAGGGGCATATCATCGTTGTATAAGAGAGATTGAGATAAAAAATAACTTTTTCATGTGCCGAAATACATAAGCCCACATTGAGGCGTTAGGCCGATAAAGGGAGGTTACGAATGTGTGAATGGTGTGAGAAGTACAGCGACGGATATGAGCGATGGTACTTCAACCCGGCAAACTACGCCCGCAGGCTCTACAAGATCAGAAAAGAGGAATCCGAGGCACTGGGTGCCGAAGCCAACCCTCAGGAAGCCGGCGGTATGGCATTCATAGGTCAGGACTACCTGGAGGCCCGTGAGCGAGGGGACGTGGCTACAATGGAACAGATAAAGCAGCAGGTGGAAGCCGCATCGTGGGTCACTCACTTCGGGCAGGTGCTCACCCTTGAGGAAGCGTTAAAGATCGTGGACATGATGTATCCAATCGGGCTGATAACCTGCGCCTGCCGCCGCTCCATGCAGGGCGTGCCCGATGAAGAGAACTTCACCTGCATAGGCATGGGGGCAGGGATGTATAAATGGGAGCGATGGCCCGATACCTATCTGGGAGGAGTCCACTTCCTTACGCCGGACGAAGCAAAGGAGGTGCTCACCAAGCTGAACAAGAAGGGGCTGGTACACACTGTATTCACCTTCGGCACTCCGTACTTTGGCGGTCTGTGCAACTGCGATTACCCCGATTGCGCCGCTATCAGAACAGTGGTCGATTTGGGCATCAAGGTCGTTTGGAAGGGACACTATGTGGCCAAGATCGACCCTGAGCTTTGTAATGGCTGTGCCTCCTGCGTGCACCGCTGCCAGTTCAGGGCCCTCAGCTTTTCCCCGTCCAAGAATAAGGCGTTTATTGACCAGTTCCAATGCTTCGGCTGCGGCCTGTGCGCCACCGAGTGCGACCAGGACGCAATCACCCTGGTGGAGCGGGCAGAAATACCCGCTCTGGCAAACATCTGGTAGAAGCGATAGAAAGAGAGAGCGATATGCTGCCTACTATAAACGTCGACGATCAGAAGTGTGCCGACCCCCTCTCATGCCGCAAGTGTCTGCTAATCTGTCCCACGCATGTGCTGGGGCTGGGTACCAATGTGCCTATTCAGAAATTCCGCGAGACAGACCCGGAGCACTTCGTTGTGAGAGGAGTGCGTGTCGATAAATGTACCGTCTGCCTGGATTGTGTCGAAGTTTGCCCTCAAAATGCCATTCAGGTGAGCTTTAGTGGAGGTAGTGCAAAATGACTATGAACTGGAAGTATGCCAGGCCAATCAAGGATAAGCTGATGACTCTGGAGGAGCCAGGGGGAGCGCTGCCGTTCGATGCAGACAGAAGGCTCGTCGATGAAATCATAACGCATTACGACATCAAGGCGTTGGTGGAAAGTCTCAAGGGGAAGGACGAAAAGGAGGCCCGGCAGGCCCTTAAAACATTTGGCAGTAAGCTAATGGAATCGACCATCGAGCTTGCCGACGGGAAGTATATCGACCGTACGGGGGAGATGGTGGAGAAGGTCGCCAGGCAGACCGGTATCTCTTTCCCCCATCGGTTCGAACGTTATGTCGAGCTCGCCATACTGGCTTCACGACCCACCGACAGGTGGAGCATTACCAGGGCGACCACTAAAGAACTGGTGCTCCGGGTATCCACCTGTTCCCTTAATAAAACCATGTCGGAGGCCGGACTTTCGCTTCCCTGTCAGGAGATGTGCCTGGCCTGCTTTGAGGTCGCCTCTACCAGGACCGGCGACAGGCTTGATGTGGAGATGACGAAGACGCTGCCCAAGGATGGCATGTGTGATTTTACTTTCTCGCTCCGGCCATAATATAAGAGATGAATTCGGCATGTCTCTGTCGCTTCCCTACAGCGACAGGATCAAGCCAGGGGTATTCAACGGCCTCGAGTGCCCCAGGAGCTTCCGCGCACACAGAGTGGGTATGGAGGAATTTCTTGAGGAATGGTATGACCGGAGCGCCGAGAACTGCAACATCTTCGAGAACATAAGCGAAGTAGACAGATACTGCGTTACCTGCACCGTCTGCCGCCATTTCGAAAAGGAGTGCTGCTCCCTTGACTTCAAGGGGCCGGTCATCCTCAACCTGCTCAAGGCCTCCTATCATCATGACGGTCTGACTACGATAACAGGCCCCGGTTAAGGGAATACGGACTGACTTACCGAAGAACCGACTCCCCCCTCATCCAACCTCCTATCTGGCTTCCGACAATGACGAGTCCGGCAAACATACGGCCCGAACTATGCGCCAGGGCTAAAGGTGCCCCTTCCCAGAACCCGCCGGAACTCCCTTTTCAAAGCACCTTTGTAAGTTCATAGTACGATATTGCTAACTATTTCTTCAAATCGGTAATAGTACAGACGATTCAGCTTGTAGGAAAAGTCAATTCCGTATGCAGTTTACTGATACTATTAGCTATATATTAACTTCATCTTGCCTACTGCCTGATTACTTTTGTCACCCCCACCATCTGCCTATTCATAATGGACTATTGGGCGATTTACAATCGTTGCGCTTGGACTTAGCATGGTGTCATAAACAATTCAATTTATAACGATAACCTTGCATAAGTGTTACAGCCTGCTTCCAAATCACGTTAGAAGGCTGGAGCAGCTTACGTGTTTCAATATATCGAGAAGGCTGTTATTAAATGGCTCGATGTATACGTGCAGAGAGCGCCGAACGAACCGGGGAGGGTTATTACCCGATGCAGTCACTTCGAGATAATATAGAATATATACAACGCCTGGTTGAAGAAATCATGCGCGTGACTGCCGAGAAACTTAATGCGGCTGCCGCTTCCGTGCTCCTTATTGACCCCGAGAAGCAGGAATTGTGCTTTCAGTTCGTACACGGCCCCGCAGCAGGATTGCTGAAGCAGGCGAGTTTGGGCACAGAATCCGGCATCGTGGGCTGGGTTGCTGACCACGGCGTGCCACTAATTGTGAATGATGTTAATAAGGACAAACGTTTTTGCCAGGATATCGACGAGATTACTGGATTTACCACCGAGTCTATCCTGTGCGCGCCGCTGGTCGCCCACGGCGAGGTTATCGGCGTCATTGAAGTTCTAAACAAGCTTGACGGCAGCGACTTCAATGAGCATGACCTGCAAACCCTCGTTTCGGTAGCTTCAATCGCCGCATCGGCGATCGAGATAGAGCTGGCCGAGGAAGCCATACAGGACTCCGAGGTTCGCTTCTCGGAACTGCTTGAAAATCTCAGTGACAGGAATTTGACTCTGTTTGATTTGGACCCATACATGCAAGGGGATGCTGGTTCCAAGCACGATGGTATACATTGCTATACAAACACTCAAATGAGGCAAAGAAATGGTTGAGGCCGGTCGACTGGAGACCCAGGATTCGCCCACAAGGCCCACGGACTCAGCACTTATCGAAGCTGAGAAGCGGGCAGCTAACATCATTGCTGAAGCTGAGGCCAGAGCGAGAAGGAGAGGCCAGGAAATACTGGCTGAGACTGTGGAGGAGACCCGCAGTCAGATCATGGAAGAGGCGAAGCGGCAGGCTGAGCGCGAGGCAAGGAAGATTATCGCCGAGGCCCGGTTGAAAGCCAGCCAGATAATTGAGGAGGCCAGCGAGAATGCGAAGGTTCAGGCCGGCGGTATTGCTAATCAAGCCGAGGAGGCAGCGCGGCAGACTGTCGATAGGGCCAGGGATCAAGGAGAGGCCGAGGCACGCAGGATAATCACGGAGGCTGAACGCAACTCCAACAAGATAATTGAAGAGGCGACCAATAAAGCCAAACCAGAGGCAAACAGGATCATCTCCGAGGCGGAACGAAAGGCCCAGAGGATAGTAGATGAGGCAAAGGACAAGCGTAAGCCCGAAGCCGCCAAGATCGTTACTCAAGCCGAGCAGAGAGCCAGCCAGATTCTGGAGGAGGCAAAGAGAAGGGCGGATGCAGAGACAACCAGGGCGGTGTCGGAAGCCCATCAGGCCGCTAATCAGATAATCGAGGAGGCAAAACGGCAGGCCGAAGATAACGCCAACTCTACCGTCACACAGGCGCAGCAGCAGGCCGCTCTGGTCACAGAGGAAGCGGAAAAACAATCCGTTGCAGCCAGTAATATGGTTTCCGAGGCTGAGCAGAGGGCGAACCATATCCTTGAAGAGGCCAATAAAAAGGCGGGGGAAGAGACATCCAGAGCCCTACTGGAAGCCGAACAGTCTGCCAGTAATATTATCGAGGAGGCAAAACATCAAGCCCAAGATGACGCCGGCCGTATCGTTGCACAGGCTGAGCAGACCGCAGAACACATTACCGGGGAGGCAGAGAGTAAATCTGCCGCCGCCAGCGATCTGGTTTCCGAAGCCGAGCAGAGAGCCAGCCAGATTATCGAAGAAGCAGCTAAGAGGGCAGAGGAAGACGCTGGCAAGGTGCTTTCAGAAGCTGAACAGACCGCCGGCCAGATTGTCACCGACGCGAAGAACCACGCGGACGATAATGCCAGGAGCATCATCGCAGAGGCTGAGCAGACTGCCGCCCGGATAACCGGGGAGGCGGAAAGAAAGGACGCTGCCGCAAGCGCCATAGTGTCAGAGGCTGAGCAGAGAGCCAGCCAGATTCTGGAGGAAGCGAACAACAGGGCGGAAGATCAGGTGGTAAGAGCTTTATCGGAAGCCGAGCATGCCGCCAATCAGATTATAGAAGAGTCCAGAAAGCAGGCCGAGGAGAACGCAAGCTCTATCATAGCGCAGGCCAGGCAGACCGCGGAACAGGTTACCGGGGAGGCACAGGGCAAAGAGGCCGCCGCCAGCACCCTCCTTTCAGAGGCTGAGCAGAGAGCCAGCCAGATTCTGAAGGAAGCGAACAACAGGGCGGAAGACCAGGCAGCCAGGACTCTGGCGGAAGCTCAACATGCCGCGAAACAGGTCACCGAAGAAGCAGAGAAACAAGCCGCAGCTACCAGCATTATCGTCTCAGAGGCTGAGCGGACGGCTATGCAGATTATCGCAGAGGCACGGAAAAGGGCCGGGGATGCAAACGACATCGTCGCACAGGCCCAGCAGGAAGCCACTCAGATCGTCGGTCAGGCCCGTCAGCGGGCCGAGGAAGACGCAGGCTCCATAGTCGAGCAATCTAAGCAGACCGCAAAAGAAGTAATCGAGGAAGCAGAGAAACAGGCAGCCGCAGCCAGCGAACTGGTTTCCGAAGCCGAGTCCACGGCGAGCCAGATTGTCGAGGAGGCAAACAGGAGCGCGGAGGAACAGACAGCCAGGGTTCTGGCCGAAGCCAAACAAGCTGCCAATCAGATAGCAGAAGACGCCAGAAAGCAGGCAGAGGCTGATGCCGGTTCCATAATCGAGCAGGCTGAGCAAACTGCGAAACAGGTCACTGAAGAAGCGGACAAACAAGCCGCAGCCGCAAGCAGTCTGGTTTCCGAAGCCGAGCAGAAAGCAAAGCAGGTCATCGACGACGTTAAGAAGCGAGCAGAAGACAGCGCAGGCGTAATTGTTACAGAGGCAGAACAGCTCGCAAACCTCGTTATCGAGGAGGCGGAGAAGAGGGCTTCAGCCGCGAGCAGCTTTCTTGCTGAAGCAGAGCAGAAGGCCGGTCAGATTATAGAAGAGGCCACGACGAAGGCCGGGGCCGATGCCAGCAATATCATCGCTGAGGCCGAGCAGAAGGCCGGTCAGATTATAGAAGAGGCTACGAGGAAGGCCGAGGAACATACCACGAGCCTCTCAGAGGCCGAAACCGAGAGCGGCCAGAT
>Ga0180431_10000704_pt1 | contig 47884 bp, 41 predicted proteins | sample SS_ome_11_FD_132459 | JGI IMG/M metagenome (GOLD analysis project Ga0180431, IMG submission 132459) | Hypersaline lake sediment archaeal communities from the Salton Sea, California, USA - SS_1_MS_1 metaG | ecosystem: Environmental > Aquatic > Non-marine Saline and Alkaline > Hypersaline >... | reverse complement strand
AAGCCCGGCTCAAAACCTTTCTCTATCATCCTGTCTATGACCTCGTTAGAGTCTTTGGGAAGTTGTATGGTAAATTCATTGAAGGTCGGCGAGCTTCTCTTGACCTCAACGCCTTTGACCCTCTCCAGCCTTTTCTTGGCGTATTCGGCCTTTTCCATGCATAGCTCAGCCACTTCCCTCAATCCCTCTTTTCCAAGAAGCACCATATAGATCAAGGCCCGCAAAGCGCAGAGCGCTTCGTTCGAGCATATATTCGAAGTGGCCTTTTCGCGGCGTATATGCTGTTCCCTGGTCTGGAGGGTAAGAACAAATCCCCGGCGCCCCTCTTCATCCGTCGTCACGCCTACGATACGGCCGGGCATCTTGCGGACGAATTCCTTCCTGGTCGCCATAAAACCCAGATAAGGGCCTCCGAACGAAAGCGGGATCCCGAGACTCTGACCTTCCCCTGTCACTATGTCCGCCCCCATCTCGCGGGGTGTTTTTAAGACGCCGAGGGAGATAGGATAAACGCTCTCTATGGCCAGCGCGCCTGTCTTATGACATCTCTCGGATATATCGCTATGGTCATCGATGGCGCCGAAAAAATTGGGATTCTGAAGTATGACGGCCGCTGTCCTGTCATCAAGATACTTATATATCTCTTCTCTATTGCTCTGCCCGTGGGTTACCGCGGTCTCGACAAACTCTATCGAAAGATTGCTGGTATAACAATGCATCATCTTGCGGTATATCGGGCTCACCCCTCCGTCCATTATTATCTTGTTCCTGCCGGTAATGCGCGCGGCCATCATGGCCGCTTCATAAAGCGCCGTGCCGCCGTCATAAAGGGAAGCGTTCGATACCTCCATCTCCGTAAGACGGCAGATGCAGCTTTGATACTCGTAAATTGCCTGTAAAGTGCCCTGGGAAGCCTCGGGCTGGTAAGGAGTATATGCGGTATAGAATTCGGAGCGCGAGACCAGGGCGTCAACAGCCGCCGGGATATAATGATCATAAAACCCCCCGCCGACGAACGTCGGCAGTTCCGTCACGTTCTTCCCGGCCAGACCCTGCAGGTATCTTTCGACCTCCAGTTCCGGTTTCCCGGGCGGCAGGTCAAAAGAACGGGCGCGTAAAGCGGAAGGGATGCTCTTAAAGAGATCGTCCATGTTGCCGGATCTGATCCCGATTGCTTCCAGCATCTCCCGCCTGTCCTGAGAGGTGTGAGAAATATATCCCATTATTCGGATTCCTTTACATACGCTTCGTATGCCGCGGCGTCCATGAGACCGGCCCCTTCCCCGGCATCAGACATGCTTACCCGGCAGAACCAGCCTTCACCGTAAGGGGACTGATTAATGATCTCCGGTTTATCCTGCAGGGACTCGTTAACTTTCAGGATCCTTCCGGAGACGGGGGCATAGACATCGCTTGCGGCTTTTACCGATTCCACCGTGGCGAAACTTTCGGACTGCCTGATATCTCGGCCGGCTCTCGGAAGTTCAACAAAAGTTATATCCCCGAGCTGCGATTGCGCGTGATCGGTTATCCCGAAAACCGCCTCGCTTCCCTCGATCCGGACCCATTCGTGCTCTTTCGTATACTTCAAATCCTGCGGTATCATTTTTCCCTCCGTAAAAATACGGGGACCGGCCCCGGCGAACAGTTCGCGCTGCCGCGGGAGACCTGTCCCGCTTTTCAATGTTCATAGACCGGTATCTTTTTCAGCCTCGCTCTTATCTCGATCTTTCCGTCGCCGAGCAGGATCTCGCGCCCTTCACCGACGAACTCTTTCTCAATATAACACAAACCTATGCCCTTTTTCAAACACGGAGAAAACGCCCCGCTTGTCACTTCTCCTACGGCCCTCTGGCCGTCTAACACGGTAAAATGGCTCCTGGCGCTTCTTCTGCCTTCACACACGAATCCCGTTAAAAGCCGGTCCATCCCTCTTTCGCCCTGATCCAAGAGCGCTTTTTTGCCTATAAAATCTTTCTCCATATACACGAACTTCGCCAGGTTCGCCTCAAAAGGAGTGTGGTCTTCATCTATATCATTTCCGTAAAGAGAATACCCCATCTCCATCCTGAGGGTATCGCGCGCTCCCAGGCCGACCGGCCTTACCTCATCGAATTTTAAAAGCATGTCCCAGATGCCGGCCGCGGATGCCACAGGAAAAAACAGTTCATACCCCAGCTCGCCGGTATAACCTGTCCGGCTAAGCAGGGTTTTGACCCCCTTTATCTCAGTATCGATAAAGTGATAACGTTTTATTCCTTCCACCGTCGATCGACCGGTCAGCCGGACCAGTATCTCTCCGGACAGGGGCCCCTGCAGATCCAGTTTGGCGATCTTTTCGGATTCGTCGCTGAACCTTACCTTTCCGGATATATTTGACTTTATCCACTCTCTGTCCTTCCGGACCGTGCCGGCATTGACCACCAGCATATAATCATCGGGTGAGGTCTTGAACACTATCAGATCGTCTATTATCCCGCCGTTCTCATTAAGGATAAAACCGTACCGGCATCTGCCCACCGGCATGTCGTCTATGCGGCAGGTCACCAGCCTGTCCAGTTCCTCGCCGGCGGAAGGACCCTTCAGGAAAAACTCCCCCATGTGGCAGATATCAAACAGCCCCGCCTTTGACCGGGTATGCAGGTGTTCTTCGATTATCCCCGCATATTGAACGGGCATGCTCCAGCCCGAAAAGGGGACCATCCTTGCTCCCGCTTCAAGATGCCTGTCGTAAAGAGGTGTCTTTTTTAAGTCGTGAGTGGTTCCGGACATGGGTGTTATGCTTGCCTCGATTATATTTGCTCCCATTATAGACCATACAGGCACCTTGTCAAGATGCCGGTTCAGTAACCGTTCCCGCGCAGGTCCTGTAAGCTTCATAGGCGCGGTATGAACTCCGGACTAAAGGGCCGGCGCATACCGCGCCAAATCCCATCCGACCGGCTGTTTCTCCAAGAGACCTGAATTCCTCCGGGCTGTAATATCTCTTGACCGGCCAGTGCCTTACGGAAGGGCTGAGGTACTGCCCCATGTAGACTATATCCGCGCCGGCGGCCTTAAGGTCCTCCAGCGTCTTTAAGATATCCTCCTCGGCCTCACCAAGGCCCAGGATGATCGAAGATTTCACCAGTATGTCCGCTCCCTCTGCCTTTGAAGCGCTCAGGATATTGAGCGCATCAAGAGACCTTCTGTAATCCGCTTCCGGGCGCACATCCCCATAAAGGACCTCGGGTATCTCGATGTTATGTCCTATTACTTCCGCGCCCGAAAAAGCTACTTCCCGCAATAACCCGGGATCAGCACCAAGGTCGGGGATCAAAAGTTCCACCAGAGTGCCGGGAGCTTCCGTCTTTATTTCCCCGACCGTCCGCGCGAATTGCCCCGCCCCCCTGTCTTTAAGGTCATCGCGGGTCACCGAAGTTATTACGGCGTATTTCGTCCCCAGTCTTTTTACGGCCCTGGCGACATTCCGGGGTTCGCAAAGATCGGGGGCGCCCGGCGAACCTCCCTCTATGTTACAGAAACGGCAGCCCCTTGTGCAGACATCTCCCAGGATCATGAACGTGACATGCCGCGCTTCCCAGCATTCGCTTTTGTTCGGGCACGCCGCTTCCGCGCATACGCTGTTAAGGCCCAGTTCTTCCAGAACATCCCGGACCTCGCCGGAATTTTTACCCCAGAACGCTTTCGCGCGTATCCAGTCCGGCCGAGGCGCGGAATTCGAACGGTTAAAATTCATAACGGCCATGCGAAAGTTTGAACTGTTTTGAGCGGGGACAGTTCAAGCTTTCTCCTTTTCCCTGATCAATTTCATCAGCCGCGAGGCATCCTTTGGCGCGTTCGCCTCGGCATCGTTATTGAAATAGGCGTAAACTTCTTTTTTTTCGGCCAGCATCTTCTTTATGAATTTCGCCCACCCGCGGAGGGCCGCGATCTCATACTTGCCGCCGTACAGGCCCGTAGTCCCGTGGAAACGGACATAACACAAAGGGCCCACGGATATCAGGGGAGATCCCGAACCCTTCATGTCATGGAGACATAGCGACATGCGTTTTCTGGAAAGGATCTCATAGACCCTGTCGTTATACCATGAGCTTTCCCTGAACTCGAAAACATACTGAAGGTTTTCGGATACACTGCTCGATAGCAGGATATCCGTGAACCTGTCAAGCCGCTCCTCGTTCACCGACCAGCGGGGGGGCAGCTGAAACAGTATAGGCCCCAGGTGTCCCGCAAGGGCCCGCGCGCGCTTCAGAAAACGCCCCACGGGCTCTTTGGGGTCTTTAAGCTTTTTCATATGAGTGATGAACCTGTTGGCTTTGACGGCGTAAATGAAACCCGGCGGAGCCTGGTCATGCCATTTCCTGAAGGTGGACTGTCCCGGGAGCCGATAAAAAGTATTGTTTATCTCGACCGTGGAAAAGACAGCCGAGTATTCTTTGAACCACTGCCCGGAAGAGCTTTTCTCGGGGTAAAAAAGCCCTTTCCAGTGATCATAATTCCACCCGGAACATCCAATATGAACGGCGGCTTTCTTTGCCATGCTTTTATCGCCGGGACCGGAGCGCTTTACTCCGTGACCCTGGCTTTCTCTTCTTCGCTCGTACCGACCTTTCTTTCCGAAAGATACTTGTACAGTTCATAGTGATCCCGGATGTGTTTCTGGGCTTTTTCCAGAAGCATCTTCGCCCTCTCAGGATCGGTCTTCCTGAGAACGTTATAGCGGTTCTCGTTATAGACGTATTCTTCCAGTTTGATGCTGGGCGCTTTGCTGTCGAGGATGAGCGGATTCTTGCCCTGCATGTACAGCTCGGGGTTATACCTGAATAAGGGCCAGTGCCCGGCGGCTACCGCCCTTTTCTGTTCCTCATACCCTTTGAGCAGATCATACCCGTGCGCTATACAATGCGAGTACGCTATGATTATCGACGGTCCCTCGTAAGCTTCCGCTTCGATAAACGCCTTGATGGCCTGCATGGGATCCGCTCCGATCGCGATATTGGCAACGTAAACGTAACCGTAGTTTATCGCCATCATTCCCAGGTCCTTCTTGCCTATGGGTTTGCCGCTTGCCGCGAACCTTGCGACCGCTCCCATGGGCGTGGATTTTGAAGCCTGTCCTCCCGTATTCGAATAGACCTCGGTATCCAGGACCAGAAGGTTCACGTTCCTCCCGGCCGCCAGCACGTGATCCAGCCCCCCGTACCCGATATCGTATGCCCATCCGTCTCCTCCCACGCCCCACACGGACCTTTTTATAAGGTAATCGGCCACGCTGAGAAGTTCCCTGCAATCAGGAAGGCTGCATTTTTGCAGGAGCTCTTTAAGTTTTGCCACGCGGCTGCGCTGCAATTCGATGCCTTCCTGGGCGGATTGGTCGGCAGACCTGACCTCCTCCAGAAGCTTCCTGGTCTCCGGCTTGCAGGCATTGTCCGCCATGACCCTCTCAGCCAGTTCACCGGCATACTCGGTATATTTATCCGCCGCGAGGCGCATACCGTAAGCGATCTCCGCGGTATCCTCAAAAAGAGAATTGTTCCAGGCCGGCCCCCGCCCGTCGGCGCGTTTGCAGTAAGGGGTCGTGGGCAGGTTGCCGCCGTATATGGAAGAGCAGCCTGTCGCGTTGGCGATCAAAGCTCTGTCGCCGTAAAGCTGCGTCAAAAGCTTCACGTACGGTGTTTCCCCGCAGCCGGCGCACGCTCCGGAATATTCAAAAAGCGGCCTTATGAACTGTATCCCCTTCATCGTGTTGTGCTGGTAAAGGCTGTGGTCCGGATCCGGAAGGTCGAGGAAGAATTTATAGTTCTTCTTTTCCTTTTCCCTCAACGGCTCCTGCAGCTCCATTGTGAGGGCCCCTTTCGCTTTCATCGGGCAATATTCCATGCATATATTACATCCGACGCAATCCTCTGGAGCCACCTGGAGCGTGTACACGTACCCTTCCAGTCCTTTGGGCGGTTTCGGCTGCGTGTACTTGAACGTCTCCGGCGCGCCCTTCAGCAGTTCCTCTTTATACACTTTCGCGCGGATAGCCGCGTGAGGGCAGATAAGAACGCATTTTCCGCACTGGATGCACGCCTCCGGATTCCAGACAGGTATGTTTATGGCAATATTGCGTTTTTCATACTGTGTTGTCCCCGTCGGCCATGTCCCGTCGGAAGGCATCTCGGAGACCTTGACCGTTTCCCCTTCCGCTTTTAACAGTTTCTCGGTGGTCTTTTTGACGAACTCCGGGGCATCTTCTGGCAGCATCGATCTCTCCAGTACCCTCCCCTTGAAGGATCCCGGGACCTCCACTTCCTCGATGCTGTCCAACGCGATATCCACGGCCTTGTTGTTCATTTCGACGACATTCTCCCCTTTTTTGCCGTAAGTCTTCTTGACGGCTTTCTTGATCACCTCAACGGCCTTTTTTTCGTCGATTATCCCGGATATCTTGAAGAATGCCGTCTGCATGATAATATTGATGCGGCTGCCCAGACCGAGCTCCTTCGCGATCTTAACGGCATCGATGATGTAGAACTTCAGTTTCTTGTCAATGATCTGTTTCTGGACTTTCGAAGGAAGGCGGTCCCACACTTTTGTCTTATCATGCATGGACGTCAAAAGGAACGTTCCCCCTTCCACGATATTCTTCAGCATGTCATACTTCTCCAGAAAAGAGAAGTTGTGACACGCGAGAAAATTGGCCCTGGTGATAAGATAGGGGCTGCGGATGGTTTTTTTGCCGAAACGCAGATGGGAGATCGTGACCGCTCCCGCCTTTTTTGAGTCGTAGACAAAATAACCCTGGGCATTATTGTCCGTCTCTTCCGCGATGATCTTGATGGAGTTCTTGTTGGCCCCTACCGTGCCGTCGGAACCGAGGCCATAAAACATCGCCCGGTAGGTGTCCTCGCTCTCGGAGCTGAAAGACGGATCATAATCCAGGCTGGTATTCGTAACGTCATCGTCTATGCCGACGGTGAAATGGTTCTTCGGCTTCTTCTGCGACAGATTGTCGAACACGGCCTTGATCATGGCCGGCGTAAATTCCGCTGAACCGAGGCCGTACCGGCCGCCGACTATCCGGGGGTACTCCCTGAACGGCGTCTCGCCTTCCGTCATGGCCTCCCCGATGGCGGTCCTGACATCCTCATACAGCGGTTCACCCAGGCTGCCCGGTTCCTTGGTCCTGTCCATGACCGCTATTGCTTTCACGGTGGCCGGAAGAGCGCCGACGAGCGCCTTCGTGTCAAACGGGCGAAAAAGCCGGACCTTCACCAGGCCGACCTTTTCCCCTTTCGAATTAAGGTATTCGACCGCCTCGTGGGCCGCTTCGCCGCCGGAACCCATTATTACGATCACCCTGTCAGCGTCCACGGCGCCTATATAATCGAAAAGTTTGTAGGCGCGCCCCGTGATCTTGGCGAACCTGTCCATGGCTTTTTGCACTATGCCCGGACATGCAAGATAATACTTGTTGACCGACTCGCGCCCCTGAAAATATACATCCGGGTTCTGTGAAGTTCCCCGAATGATCGGGTGTTCGGGATTCATGCCCCACTGACGATGCGAGTGTATGAATTTCTCATCCAGCATGGCTTTCATATCGTCAAAAGTCAATTCCTCGATCTTCTGTATCTCGTGGGAAAGACGGAAACCTTCAAAAATGTGAAGAAAAGGGATCCTGGACTCCAGTGTCGCCGCCTGAGCGATCAGCGAAAAATCCATCACTTCCTGGATGCTGGAAGAAAAGAGTAAGGCAAAACCGGTGGCTCTTGTAGCCATTACATCGGAGTGGTCCCCGAAAATAGACAACGCCTGGCAGGCAAGCGAGCGGGACGCTATATGAAAAACCGTCGGCGTAAGTTCCCCCGCGATCTTATACATGTTGGGTACCATGAGAAGAAGTCCCTGCGATGCCGTGAACGTGGTCGTCAGCGCCCCCGTCGTCAGTGCTCCGTGGACGGCTCCTGAAGCTCCGCCTTCGGACTGCATCTCAACGACTACAGGGACAGTCCCCCATATGTTCTTTTCGCCCCTGGCCGACTTGGCGTCCGATATCTCACCCATGGGAGAAGAAGGAGTAATAGGATAAATGGCGATAACTTCATTCGTAGCGTGGGCGACATGCGCCACCGCGCTGTTTCCGTCATACGGAACCATGTTGCGTTTCATCGTGTGACCTCCTGATTGAATTTTTGGAGAAAAAGCGGATATATTATACTACGTTACACTGTGAGAGGCAATAAACACCTTAAAAAATAGGCACAAAAAAGGCGGGTTCACCGGAGAACCCGCCTTTTAGTAAACGCAGGATCACTGACCGAATTGCTGGACGCTTTCCTCAGGCCCCTTTTGCGCGATAAGGGACATGTAAAAACTCATAAAAGCGACCATCATAACGATCGGTATATAGGACTGGACTGCCGCGTTCACAAGCGCTATCAGCACCTGGCTTATGTTCGCGGACATGGGCACGGTCACCAGCCCCACGATAAACCCTATGACCAGCGAGATCACCAGGCTTATGAGAAGCATCACGGCAAAAAGCCCCAGGGTCACCCAGAAATTGGACCTTGCGACGGCAATACCCTTCTTAAGCGCCGCCAAGGCGCCTATATCATCCACGACTATGGAGTATATGGGATAGATCAACAGGGTTATGACGATCACTGCCGCGGCCGTAACGATGGCGGCCACGATGCTCCTGGTCGCAACATTGTCTCCCAGCAGCAGTATCCCGGCGCTTATCAGGCTAAGCACCAGAACAACGCCTATCGCAATAAGAATGTAAAGAAGCAAAAGCCCCAATATTCTCATGTAGAATTTCTTCCCGTAGGTAACGAACTGAGCCATACTGGCTGTCGCGGTCTTTATCTGGTCCTTTATCAGGCCCAGTGCTCCGCCCTGCAGGAATATAAATATCAGAAAAAACAGGATGCTCGAAATGATCGATACGGTGACGATCCCGGGACTTCCGGCTCTTGCCGGGTTGGCCAACGGCAAGCTGATCAGACCCACGACCACGTTGAAGATAAAAAATACCAGGACCACGTTCATGAGCTTCACGCTTTGCGCAAAACCCTTTTTGATAGCTTCCAAGATCCCCATACTTACCTCCTTGCCGCGGGAAGTTTCTTAGATATCCCGCTTAAAGTTAACATTTCTGCTGCTATTTCATTTAGAGTATAATGATAATATTATTAATGTCAAATAGAGCACATCTTTTCCGAACAGTATAACTTGCGCGCTATTCTCCGTGATCGCGCAGGGCAGGATTCACCTTCGTTCCTCAAAAGCCCTTTGAAGTGTCGCAATATCCGCATACTCAAGACTGCCGCCCACGGGTACTCCCCGCGCAAGACGGGACACCCTGACCTTAAGCGGCCTGAGCACTTCAAAAAGGTACAGAGCTGTAGTTTCTCCCTCGGTGGTAAAATCCGTCGCTATTATGATCTCCTTTACGCCGCCCTTTTTTATCCGCTGGATCAGTTCCCTGATCTTCAGATCTTCCGGCCCCACACCATCGATCGGCGAAAGTTCCCCCAGAAGAACATGGTACAGGCCGCGGTATGCCCCGCTCTTCTCCATGGCGATGACCCCGCTTGGCCCCTCGACCACGCATATCTTCGAGGTGTCGCGCGACCTGTCGGAACATATGGAGCAGATCTCTTTTTCGCTGAGGTTGTTGCATTCCCTGCAGAACCTGATATTCTCCTTGACCTCACGTATGCGCTGCAGAAGAGAACCGATCTCTTCCCCGGGCGATCGCAATATATAGAATGTCATTCTCTGCGCCGAACGCGGTCCTATTCCCGGCATCTTGCAAAATTCGTCAATAAGCCTTGTCATCGGCCGGGGAAATCCTTTTATCACCTGTCCTCCTCCATGAAATCCCTCACTACATGCCCGCCGAACACATCCATGGCTTTTTCTATGACCGGTTTCATCTTTTCCTTTGCCCTGGCCGTTCTCTTGGCGGCGTCATCGCTTTTTTCGGCGGATTCGCCCAAAAATTCCAGAAGCGTGAATTCTATCTGAGGGGACTTACCCGTGACCTTGTTCACGGCTTCTTCGATAACGGACCTGTTGCTGTCCGCTTCAAGAGCCTCTTTATTGAAGAGATGGTCTTTTCCGAACCCGATGACCACTTTCTCCTCGGTAAATTCCACGGGCTTGGCGGCGCTGAGGAATGTGAACACCGACATCTTCTTGTTCCTGATATAATTCAATACCGATCTCCAGTGAAATTTTGTCGAGTCAAAATCCGTTTCCGGCTCACCGTTGTCATCGGATCCCGCGGGAGGATTTTCTTCAGCAGGGGTTTGCGCTGAGACCTTCTGCCCCCGGAGGCCGGGGTCAACCGGTTTCTCCGCCGTTTTGACTGCCCCGGTTTTCGCCGGGGCGGCGGAAGCCGGGATGGTTTTTCCCGGAGCCGCAAAAGCACCGCCGGAGGCGCGGTAAAGTTTCCCCATTTCCTCCAGCTTTGCCAGGACTGCCGGCAGCGACAGCACCGCCTCTCTCCTGGTAAGCCTGATAAGCGCGATCTCAAGAGGGGCCCGGGGAAAAATCGTCCCCTTCATCAGGCCTAGACAATGCGAAAGGTTCTGCAGGATATAAAGTATTTCCTCAAGGGATAGTTTCCCGGCCTGCGCTTCAAGTTTTTTAAGCTCGTCCGCTGTAAGCGCCATATCGGATGTCGGAGCGCCGGCGGCCTTGAGGATCATAAGGTCCCTGTGATGTCTTATAAGGCCGTTCGCTATGAATACCGGATCTTTTCCGCTGTTGATCATCTCGTCAAGTATGCCGGCAATACGGCCGGGGTCGGCCTCGATAACGGCGTCCGATAGCTCAAATATCCTGTCCCTGTGGATCATCCCCAGAAGCTCTACAACATCGTCGGGGAAGATCTTTTTGCCGGAGAAGGAAACCATCTGATCCAGTATGACCAGGGCATCTCTCAGGCTCCCGTCCACGCTGCGGCTGATCAAAAGAGCGGCTTTTTCGTCAATGTCGATATTCTCGTTCTTCGAGATGTCCAGGACCCTGTCGTATATCGCCTTGGCGGATATTCTCCTGAAATCAAACCTCTGACAGCGCGACATGATGGTCGGCAAGACCCTGTGCGGTTCCGTTGTGGCAAATATGAACTTTACGTGATCGGGCGGCTCTTCCAGCGTTTTCAGGAGCGCGTTGAACGCCCCCTGCGACAGCATATGGACCTCATCGATTATGTAGATCTTGAACTTGCTTCTGGAGGGGGAAAATTTTACGTTCTCGCGCAGGGTCCTGATCTCGTCTACACTGTTATTGGATGCGCCGTCGATCTCCAGCACGTCTATATTGTTCCCCTGCGTTATTTCTTTGCAGGACGCGCACTTGTTACACGGGCTTTTCTCGGGCGGTTCTTCGCAATTCAACGCCTTGGAGAGAAGACGGGCAACCGATGTCTTTCCCACCCCCCTGGGGCCGCAGAAAATATACGCGTTGGCGATCCGCTGCTGAAGCACGGCGTTCTTGAGCGTTCTCGTAATGGTCTCCTGGCCTACGACGTCCTCGAAGGTCCGGGGCCTGTATTTCTGGGCTAATATCTGGTAAGACATGTTTTAAAGTAAAAATGAATAGCTGAAAATGAAAGTCATGTTCGCGGAAAACCTTTATTTTATAGCACAGGGGGTATTAAAATTCAAGTGCAACTTCCAAGGGACCTGAACCGGATCGACCCTTCGTCCTTTGGATCTCAAAATACTCCACCATCTTTCCGCGCATTGCCGAGCTGTCAAAATACGGACCTATCAGCTTGCCGCCGGTGCCTTTTGCCCCTCTTACCGGGCCGGGACCGGTTCCCATCGGAGCGGGCTGGGGCGCGATACCGCCCGAGGCCAGTATCCCCACGATCGAACAGGAATTTTTCCATTCCGTGAAACACTCGGAAATGGCCCTGGCCGCGCCGTGAAAAACCACCAATATGTCTTCTTCATTCCTCGGCGCGCGGTAAAGCATATAGCTGTACAGCGCGTCTTCGGTCATCTCTTTATCCCCCGAGGACCGGCCTGATGCCACCGTTACCGGGACATTGCTGCAGGGAGGCAGAGTAAACGTGCAGGAGGCCCCTTGAGGAAAAGTGAGATTTCTATTCTGATAGCCCCTCTGCCACGACCGCATACCGTTCTCCATGGCGCCGGCAACCGCCCTGACGCAATCAATATAATCCTGTGATTTTCCCTTCCTGTCGAAAGATGCCAGCATGTCCGAAGCCGTAAGGACCGGCTTGCTGACATCCCCGGGCAAGAGCAGCCCCTGCGATCCTTCCACATCTATATCTTCTATCAGAACAGAATCCTGCCACTTCTTCCAGGCTTTGGCGATAAGTACGGACATTTCAGCGGCAAATTCTTTCTTCGCCTCCAGCGCGGAGAAAAGATCCCCTCTGGTCTCCTCGGCCCCTGCGCATGCGTGGAATAAAACAAAGCACACAAGACTTGCGACCAGTATTCTCAGATATCTCATAAGAAAGATCCTCCGAGTATCATCGTCCGGTTTTATCGTTTAACGCTTTTAGCTCATGAGGACCGAAGCTGCCCCGAATATACCGACGTCTCTCTTGAGCTTTGCCTGGACCACCGGGGTCTTGCCGGCGTAGATATTTATGGTGTGTGAAACGATCGATTTTCTGATCTGGCCGAAAAGAAGGTCCCCCAGCATGGATACACCGCCTCCGATAACAATGATCTCCGGATCCAGGACGCTTATCATGCTGCCCAGCCAGATACCCAGAAGTCTTCCCTGCTCGGCGATCGTTTCCAGAGCAAGTTTATCGCCTTCCGTGGCGGCTTCTCCAAGAGTGACCATCGTTATCCTGTCCAGTTCCCCGTCCACCATATCGATTATGCTTGTCTTTATGCCGGGATTTTCCCTTATCTTTTTGAGCAGGCGTTTTACCGTGTTGGGGCCGGAAGCCAATGCCTCGATGCATCCGATGTTGCCGCAATTGCATTTTGCGTCTTTCGCATCGTACTTTATTGTCACGTGCCCGCCCTCACCGGCCATACCGTTCTTACCGTGATATATCTTGCCGTCGATAATAACAGCGGTCCCTATACCGGTGCTCACGGTCACGTAGAACACGTTCTTGTACCCTTTGGCCGCTCCCCATATTACTTCCGCCATCCCCGCGGCATTGGCATCATTCTCCAGTTTCGTCTTTTTTTTGAATCTTTCCCTGATGAGCGAAGCCAGCGGGACTTCCTTCCAGCCGGGCAGATTGGGAGGATTGTGGACTATTCCTTTGCGGGGGTCAAGAGGGCCCGGGGCGCACACCCCTATCCCTTCTATATCCTTTCGTTCGATCTTGCTTGCCTCCAGGACATCTTTGATCGACTTGTAGGTCTGGCCAAGCGAGGCGTCCAGCCCGCCTTCGGCAAGCGTCGGCACGACCACTTTCCGTTTGAGCTTGCCGGTCCTGGTTATGATGCCTGTGGCGATCTTCGTGCCGCCGACATCAACGCCTATTACGTACTTCTTCATAATGTGCGGCCTTTTTGCAATAATTAGATCAACCCGAGCGCGATCTGATATTCTCAGAAGCTCTTTGTTTCCCGGTTCTTGGGCGGACGGGCCTCGTCGACCCTCATGGTGCGGCCCTGAAAATCATTTCCGTCCAGAGCTTGTTTCGCTTTTTCGGCTTCCGCCGGTTCGGACATCTCGACGAATCCGAAACCTTTGTTCTCGATCACCGTAATGTCCTTAACTGTCCCGTACTGGGAAAACAGTTCCTTCAGCTCGCCTTCGGTCACGGAATATTTAAGATTCCCCACGTACAACCTGCTGCCCTGCACTTTCTCCTCCTCTGTTAAAATTTGGTCCTTCCCCCTTGGCGTTTCCCTTCCCCTATTTGATCTTCCGGGTGCCCGGCAGCACCGCTTCCGTTACTTTCGGAAGCTGCCCGTGAACACTCTGGTAGATCTCGCTATATTTATCCTTACCGCCTATAAATGCGGATACGAGAGGCATCACCTTCCTCGCCTGTTCGCTCATGGCGCGGGAAATATTCCGGATATCCCACTGGGCGTGAGTATCCTCCCTCAACCGCGATATATGGTATAGCTCCCGCGCGTTGATCCTCATCAGGACCCGCTTTCGGTGAGCATTTGTCAAGATATACGGCGCCGCCAGGGGGATCTCCCTGCTGATGACGTCGTATATTTCATTGGTCTTATCGATGATCCGATTAAAATGCGTTTCCATGCCGATCTCTCTAATGGACTCGGGGATAGTAACTCCCAGATGCGGATCATAGGGCTGGGCGGTGATCGTTGCCATGCGGTGGCGCTTTAGTTGTCCGAAACATGCGGCCGACAACACGATATTGAACGTGAGGTTCGCGTATTCAAATTCGCGCAGCATGGAATCGTAAAACTGCATGTTCCGCCACGCGGTCTTAAAGATCTTTTTTTTCTCTTCTCCCGGCAGATCTTTCACGATGGACTTGCACCGTTCATACGAAAGGTTCGACGAGACATGGACAAGAGATGCCGCGATAACGGTATCGGCGTCTTCCGTGAATTCGACCAGTTGCACTTCTTTTTCCGTATCCGCGGAAACACCTTCGGAAGCGGCGGATATGATCTCCCCCGTGAGTTCTTTCAGCTCGGGATATGTCTTTAGATCACGGTCGTTTGCCTGGTGAAAAATAACAATGGAAGGCGCAACATCAGCGATCTCATCATACAGCACGCGTCCCAGGTCCCTGACCTCGGCCAGCGGATGCGAGGCGAATCTCCTGAGCAGAAGTTCCAGGCTGCGGGCGTTGATCGTCTGCCCCACCTGTGATTCCGTCGCCAATGAAGTGATATAGCGGGCGTCCTCTTTCGCCCATCCCTCCAGAAGATTATGTTTTTTGGGATCGGCGGCAAGATCCGGGGATTTCTTAAAGACATGCTCTTTCAGCTTTTCAAAAAGCTTAAAGTATGTTTCATTCTGTTCATGGATCATATCAACGAACAGCTTCTCAAAGCGCGTGCCTTTGATCTCCTCCGGAATAACGAAATCCTTATCAAGCGTGATATACCGCTGGGACTTTTCCGTGTAAGAACACAACCGGAACTTTTCGACCTCCTCCATGACGAGCCGCGAAACGCCCAGGATATCCAGGTTGAATACCGCGTGTTCTGCGACCGAATGATGCCCCATCTTGAATATGATCGTCGAATTGGATTTCCGGGACTTCTCTACTTCACCCCTGGCATCCCTCCTGATCTCGTCGATGGGCCGGGGGTCGCGGCTTATGCGGGCGTAAGCCGCGGAAATGACTTCCGGGGTCAGATTATCGCGCTTACCCGCTTTTTCTCCCAGTTCACGCAAGATCGCCGTATCGACGTTATAGCCGGCCAGATAAACTTTCATGATATTTCATCCCTGTATTATACCCGGATATTTCGGCGGTTTTTGAAGGATTATTGCTTCCATTATAAGATGGCATTCTGCATATTAATAAGGAAATATCAGGCGAAGGCTGATAGCAAAAAGGGATAGCCTCATCGCGAATACCCCTCAACCGCTTATTATACAGGCAGTTTACAGGATAAGGGTATTATTGTCAATAATATAAGCGCCCCCTGTTTCTCCTGTTGCTTTTTTGCGGAACAATTGCTATTATTGAACGCATAATCCAAGGAGGCGTGTTATGCTCAAAAGATATCAGGTCCTGCTGAACGACTGGATGGCCGATTTCATAAAACAGAGAGCTGAAGAGTTTGATATAAGCTTTTCCGAAACCATCCGCATGGTCTTATGCTTATACCATATAATGTTGATCTCGGAACTGTGCAAGGAGTGCAAAACCGACATCTCCATCAAAAAAAATGCCGCTTTGGTAAAAAGATGGACACATTCCCCGAAATATGCGGAAGAAATGCACAGGACCATGTCTGAAACATATTTCAAAGCGCGGAAAGCGATAGAACATTTTCAAAGAAAAGACAGAAATAACAAGGCAACGAAAAAAAGGGCCGGGAAAACTTAACCGCCGGACGCTAAGGACGCTTCCTCCAGTTTCTCCCGGTAGACGAACACGAAGCATCCGGCAAGCTTGGTCACCTCATTGGTGTCAGGATGGATCCTGTAGTGATGGGTCATGCAATAGGGCATCTTGTCCCAAATATAATTGTATTTATCTGAACCGAGCAGATAATAAAGTTCCATTCTCTTTCCGAAAAACGCGGACTTGAACCTCTTTACATTGAACCCCGACCTGAAAAACTGCCCCAGGGCCCTGAACAGCCCGCCTTTGTTGACATACGAGAAAATCATCACAAGATATCCGGGAAGAAAGAAGAGATAAACCAGAGCCTGCCAGATCGCTTTGCTGAAAATATTATCTCCGAACTTCGAACGCGCGCGTGCGATCCTGCCGGCATAAGTATTCGCTTTCCTGCCCAGCTCATACACTTTTTTGTCAGCATCCCTGACAAGCAGGTCCACGATGGAATTATATCTGCCCTCTTTATCCTTCCATATAAGCCCCATATGCCCGCAGAAAGGGCTCGGCATCGCCGCTGCCCAGCTATCGGGATCCAGCACCCCCATGCTCTTCAGGGGCCTTAGAAGCGAAAAGAAAAGACTGAGCGAAACGGCCGCCACCTTGACCTTGAGTTCCTTCCTTAAATATTCCTCGATGCAGTCCCCGGTAAGGCGCGTCTCGAGCAGATTTTCTTTTTCATTGATGCGCCCGCAATAGACCTCGGGGGAGATCATCAGCCTTTTCGCAATGTCGGAATTCTCCATGGCGAACTCGATCGCCTTCGGGATGTCTTCCACGTTGATATCCCTTACCGCGGTTATCGATAGGATGATCCATGCTTTCCCGTTCTCCCGGATGTTCTGAAGCGCCTTTCTCATGGAATCATAGGACGCGTAGCTTCCCCTGATCTTCTTGCAGGCCTCTCTGTCGGTCCCGTCGAACCCCAGGAAGAATTTCTTTATGCCGGCATCGTGCACTTTCCTGGAGAACTCCTTATCGGCAAGCGTAATGCCGTTGGTCGCTATGAAGGTCCTTTTCATCAGCCCCTTCTGCCTGATCTTCTCAAGGATCCTGAAAAAATCCCTGTGTATCGTCGGTTCGCCCCCGATAAGGATTATATGGGTGCTTGGGTCTTCTTCGGCGATAGTATCGATGATGCGGCTGACGTCCTCAAGCGGCATGTCCCTGCCTTTCGCTTCGGCGTCGGCGTAACAAACGGGACATTTCATGTTACAGCGCGTGGTGATCTCGATAAAAGCCAGGGGGGACTTCCTGGCGATATGATCCCTGCATTTAAAGATACCCTGGCGGCATTTTTCCACGCTGCACCTGTTGGGGCTTACATGGTCAAGAAGGCTCATGCGGTCATTGAACATGCTGACGTTCGAGGAAAGGATATCCGTGATAGTCCCGTGCTCCGGGCAGCTCTTGTCGAGAAAGACCTTTGCGTCTTTTTCGTATATCTTACCCTTGGCGGGTTTAGTGCAGATCGGGCATATCGTGTTCACTTCCCGGTCAAGCATTCCCGGTCACCTCATCTTTCACAAGATCACCCTTGCGCAGACCCTTGCTGTATCCCTCTTTGTTATACTTTTCGGCGTTGCTCCTCAGCACGTCTTCCTTGTATTTCTCCCACATGCATGACGGCACGGACCTGACGGTATCCGTCTCGACATCAATATAGGCATATCCTGATGAGCATTTCTGGAGCCGCTCGCTTTCCCGCGTAGCATCATCCTCAAACGGCAAAATAAGTATCTGTAGGATATCCTTGATCCCGGTGTGTTTTTTTACGGCATCTTTAAGTTTCTTGCCGGTAGCCGCTTCCAGCAGGATAATCAGCCATCTTACGGCTGCTTTAAAGCCCCTGGACTCCACTATGGCGCCGAAATTAACATATTTCACCAAAATGCTCCCCAACGAAAGCATCACCTGAAATTTCGCCCGAACACCGGCTCGGCCGGGGATAACATATTTCGCGGCCAGTGCGTCCAGCTTTCGTATCTCTCTGACCAGATCGAAAACGTCCCTTTTAAGATATTTGCTCAGGGAAACATATTTTTCCCCGTCGGAAATAAGAAGGGTAAAACTTTCGCAGTTCGGGTGCACTCCCAGAAACGGAAGCGGCCTTAAGCCGAACATCCTTGCCAGGTTCTTGAACGTCAGGGCCCCGAGGGGGATGAAATCCACCCGCCCTTCCACCGCGGAATCGACTATTCTTTCAACGTCATCCTGAGTGGTCCTTTCGGGCTTGTAGTCCAGGCGCTCTTCGGACCACACCTGTGTAAGCGGCATGGGGAAGATCCCGCGCACTATTTTCGAATTATCGAGGCAGTACCTAAAGAATTCCGGCATGTCATCGGCGTTCATGTTCTTGTCGATGACCGTCATGAGTATGACCTTGCCTTTTTTGTGCCGCGAAATGTTCTCCAGCGCTTTAAGCTTGATGTCCAGAACCTCGGCGCGGCCTCTTAATCTCCGGTACATCTCTTTCTTGAGGCCGTCAAAGGATATCAGGATGGAGGCACCGCTCGATATCACTTTCTCGCAATAATCGGGATCCGCAAGCTTCAAACCGTTAGTGACCAGCCTTACCGAAAGGCCGTAAGAACGGGCCAGCTTGATAATATCCAGCAGGTCCTCCCGGAGCGTAGGTTCTCCACCGAAGAGCTGTATCGACGGAGGGAACTCGAAACCCGAATAGTATTTGAATATTTTGTCGAAATACTCCATCCGGGGTTCGAACTCGAATCCCATCGACGGGACGTTGGTAATGCAGATCGGGCAGTTCATGTTGCAGCGGTTGGTCGTCTCGACGAAGATAATATTCAGGGGTCTGTGGCGGATGCATCCGAAACAGTTTATATCACACCCGGGGTACCCAACATCTGCCACCAATTCCCGTTTTTTTCGGTAAGTTTCTGCATCATTGGCGGCAAGATCGTAGGTAACACCGCAGTCCGGACAGTTCTTCTTCAGGTATTCTTTCCCGTCCTTTTGGACATGCTCGATGGGGACTCTTTTTTTACATTTTCTGCAGAACCCAATATTCATTTCTATACCTATCTTTATGGAGTGCTAACCGGACTTTTTGCGAAAAAGCATTATACCACAAAAAGCTAAAATATGCACCAATCTTACCTCCCCCGGGCAGTAAGATAGACATAAGTCATTGCAGGGACACATGTTAGGGATGAAAAAGCAGGATTATCTCATCTTTGCCGTATAGGGCCTGTTCGTCACAAGCACGTACTTCCCGGATACGGCGACCGTCTGCAGATAAAGGTCTTTTTTCTGCGCCTTGAGCTGATCATAATGCTTCTTCCGCATCACAGCCCACACCCTCCCGGGACGGGAAACAAAATCTATCAGCTTGTCGTGCGGATGTATATCCACGATGTCCTTTCTCCCGGAATAGAAAGCTACCCCTCTGCGATTATCGTCTTCGCCTCCTATGGGGTCATTTTTCCCGGCGACATCCCTGAGAATATTCCCCAGGGGTTTACTGGACTCGCGAGCCGCGATGACGGGTGTTATCCACATACCCAAAGGCACTATCACCAGAGTGGCGGCGAAAACAATAGAAAAAAACGACAGATATATCCTTTCCCGCAGGAAGAAAAAATACGACAATATCAGGATCAGGGTGAACAAAACACAGACAAGTGCTGTCGGCAACGCAATATTATCGTACCGCTGTTTTAAGACAAAATATGCCGCTATCGTTCCCGCCATGCTTGTAAAAATGAGTAGAATGTGCGAAGCGTACATCATTTTTTTAAATCCCGGATTTTTTTCTCCGGCAGCCGCATATTTTCCCCAGAACCTTCCGACAATAACGGCCAGGACCGGAAAGAGCGGAAAGATATACGTGACAAGTTTTGTCCTGGATACGGAGAAAAAGATGAACACGATCAAAAACCAGGCGGAAAGGAACAGCTTATGGGACGCAAGCGGCCGCTGACCGGACCTGTCGCTTTTGTAAAACCACCACGCGCCGAACACCAGAAACGAAGTCCATGGAAAGACCCCGCCCAGGACCACGGGGATATAGAATAACGGCGAAGACCCTATCCTGTGTTCCGGGACCAGGAATCTGGTCACATTCTGAAAACCGAAAAATTCGGAAATAAAAACAGCGCCGTGGATCCTGGCCGCCAGAATGTACCAGGGCAGGCTTATTGCCAGGAAAAGGCATAATGCCCAGAATACGGGTATGCGTTTTAATCCCGTCCACCTTCTCCCGGTCGACAGATATACGGCGATCACCGCGCCCGGTATCAATAATCCTATCGGCCCTTTCGTGAGAACGGCCAGGGCGGCCATCGCGGCGGACAGGAAATAAAATGCCCTGCCCTTCTTTTGCCACCCGTAAATAAAAAACAGGAGGCAGAACAGTATGAACACGGCCAATACCACGTCGGTGATACACGCTCTGGCAAAAGTCAGGTATCCCGCCGACGTGGCCATGATAAGCCCGGCGAATAGCCCGTAGACAGGCGAGAATATCAAACGTCCGATAAGGTATATCCCTATAATACCCGCCATGCCGAAAACAGCGGAGGGCAGTCTTGCCGAAAATTCGCTCACGCCAAAGATCTTGTAACTTATCCCTACCAGCCAGTAATATAATATGGGTTTCTCAAACTGCGGGTTCCCGAATATCGTAGGGGTTATCCAATCCCCGGACTGGACCATTTCCTTAGCGGTCTGGGCATAAAAGGTCTCGTCGGGATCGGTCAGCGGCATCCTGCCCAGGCCGAACAGGAATATAAAGCCCGCAACGGCCAGCAGAATCACTATATTTCGGATCTCTTGCGTCATATCCTTCCAGTGCCTGTTCTAAGTTTCATCAGCCGTATTATATAATAAAACAGCTCTTTTGTGTCATTAAATATCCCTGCTGGCCCGAGCTTGATTATTTTTAAAACAGATTTGGGTTTTCTGGTTTTATCAAGTATATTTTACTAATAAGACACATCAAAAAGCGCCTTATAAGGGGAACCAAGCCATGGAAAATAATTTTGCCGGAACGGAAGAACATTTCAAGAAAAAGCTGAAAGAAGCCAGAAAGTTCAAGGGGCTGGTTTACGTGGTCGCCTTTACGGCCGCGCTGGCGGGACTGCTCTTCGGGCTTGATATAGGGGTTATTTCCGGAGCGCTGCCGTTCATCGCCGCTCAATTCAAAGCCGGCACCCAGGCGCAGGAATTCGTGGTAAGCTCCCTTCTGGCCGGTGCTGTGATAGGAACTCTCATAAGCGGGCTGATATCGAGCAAATACGGCAGGAAAAACGCGCTCCTGGTGAGTGCGGTGGTATTCGCGGTGGGAGCGCTCTTCTCCTCCATGGCCACCAGCACCATGATGCTTATAATAATCAGGGTGTTCCTCGGAATGGCCGTCGGAATAGCCTCGTTTACCGCCCCTCTCTACCTTTCGGAAATGGCCCCGCAGCGGATCAGGGGGGCCCTGATATCGATGTACCAGTTGATGATCACGATCGGCATACTGATGGCGTTCATAAGCGACACCTGTCTGAGCTACGGGGGGCACTGGCGCGCCATGCTCGGGGTGCTGGTCATCCCCGCGACGTTCATGTTCATCGGGGTCCTGCTTTTGCCTAAAAGCCCGCGCTGGCTTGTCCTGGCCGGCAGAAGAAAACGCGCCCGGGAGGTATTGAGCAAGCTGAGGCACGAGGACGAAGTCGAGGGGGAGCTTATCGAGATACAAAAAACCCTTGAAGTCAAGCAGGACGGCTTTCAGCTGCTGCGCGGCAGCAGACAGTTCCGTAAAGTGCTGCTCCTGGGGATCGGGCTGCAGATCGTGCAGCAGCTCACCGGAATAAACGTGATAATGTATTACGCGCCTAAGATATTCAAGATCGCCGGGTTCACCACCACGACCCAGGCGATGTGGGGAACGGTGCTTGTCGGTCTGATCAATGTCCTGGCCACTTTTATCGCCATCGCTTTTGTCGACAGGATCGGCCGGAAACCGATCCTGTTTGCCGGTTTCGTGGTCATGGGACTGAGCATGGGAGCTCTGGGCCTCATGTTCCACATCGGAATGCAGGTTTCTCAGGCAATACAGTTTGCCGCTATCGGCGCTTTGCTTGTATTTATCACAGGCTTTGCGATGAGCGCCGGACCGATTATCTGGGTCATCTGCTCGGAGATATACCCGCTGAGCGGCCGCGACCTCGGTATCACAACAAGTACCGCGACCAACTGGCTGTGTAACGCTGTTGTCGGCGCGACGTTCCTGACCCTTCTTAACGTCCTTGGTCCGGCTTATACATTCTGGCTGTACGGGAGCCTGAACATTCTGTTCATATTATTTCTCCTGCTTTTCGTGCCGGAAACCAAGGGAGTATCGCTGGAAAAGATCGAAAGTAACCTCATGTCCGGCAAACGGCTGGTCAGGATCGGCCGCTGACAAGATGAAGGAGTAATAATGAAAAAAATAATACTTGTATTTATCGCCGCGATGATCGGCCTTCAGATAGCCGGGCAGGGTTTTACACAGTATGCTTCCGAGTCCATTTCCGATGAAGACAGGGTCCGCAGCATCGAGGTGATCGAGATCAAGAGAAAGGTCAAGAGCGCCAAAAACCTGATCGAAGAGAAAGGAGAGGATGCCTTTCACGAATTCCGCGGAAAAAGCGACAAGTGGCTCGGTCCGGAATGCGCTATCTTTGTCGTCGAAGCAACGGAAGGAAGCGAGAATGAGGGCCTGTTTATCCTGTATCCTGATATAGAGAACGTAGGCAGGGGGGCTTTCGACATGCGAACGGTCAACGGCCGGCATTTCGCCCAGAAAGCGATGAAGGAAAAGAAAAAGGAGAAAGAGCAGGTCTGGTTCGGTTTTGTCACGGGAGAAAAAGGGCGACTCCCGCATGCCAGCGCCGTGGCCCTCTCCCCCGACGGCCGGCACTACGCTATCGCCGCCGGGAGCGGTAACCTGGCCCAGGAACAACATTTCCTGACCGGACTGGTTAACGCGGCATGCGGCCTCATTGAACGGGAGGGCGAAAAAGCCTTCCCTGCTTTCCTGGATATGGATTCTATTTTCCGTTTTAAAGACGCCTATATCTACGTGATCGGCATCGACGGGACCATACTGCTTGATCCCGAACACCCCGACTATGTGAACATGAACATAAAGGATTATCCTTCACTGGTCCCCGGTTATAAGTACCCCATTTTCAGCGCAAGCTTCGCGGGGGCCCTGCAGCTGGCCGCGGCCGGTTCGCACCCGCGCACGTACGGGGAATATACCAGGGTAAAGAACGACGTCCTGATAAAGAACGGTTCCGCGTGGACGGCGTATGTGATCACAAAACCGGGAGAAAAAAGACTATACCGGAAAGTCTCATATGACAAGGTCGTTAAAGGGCCGGATGGCAAAGAATACGTAGTGGGGTCGGGCGTTTATGTCTACGTCGCTGAGCTATCCTGATTTTTGCGAACACTAAAAAAACAGGAAGTGAAAAATGAAAAAAGACGGGGTCATCATGAAATCCGGAAAGAAACTCAAACTGACCATAAATCTTATGCTGTTCTCGGCTTTGATCTTTTTCCTTGCGTCCCCGGCTGAGGCCTACCGCCCCAGAAAATATTTCAAGGAACTGCCGGTCCCCCCGGACTACGCGCACGAGGACATGACAGGTACCTGGGGCGGCCTGCGCGATGACATGTACGAATCAGGCATCACCGTGGCAAGCACATACGTGTGTGACGTGCTCGGCTGCGTATCCGGAGGCAGGAGCCAGGGCGCGCGGTACGACCACTCATTGGGCCTGGATATCAACATGGACCTCGAAGAGATGGCGGACCTGGAAGGCATGCAGTTCCATGTCGCGGGACTGTACAGGGCGGGCCGCAACCTTTCAGCGGACGTTATAGGCAATAAATTCGTCACAAGCAGTATCTTCGGCCACCAGCAGTTCAGGTTCTATACGCTTTACCTGGAGCAATCCCTTTTGGAGGATAAGGTAAATATCCGCATAGGACGCCTCGGGGCGGGTGACGACTTTGCCCGGTCCGATATCTACTGGATATATCTTAATAATGGGATCGACGGTGTCCCGATAAGCATTCCATTGAACTTCGCTTACCCCGTATACCCCACCGCGACGTGGGGCGCCCGTTCCATAGTACATATTACAGATACGATCTACGCAACCACGGGCATCTATGACGCCGATCCGGCAGTGGGCCGGGACGAATACTACGGCCTGGACTTTTCATTGAGGCTCAGCCGGGGCATCCTGGGTATGCAGGAATTTGCCTTTACCCCGAACACGCAGGAAGGCGCCACGGGTTTCCCGGGCCACTACAAAGCGGGGGGGTTCTGTCTAAGCGGTGAATTTGATGACCTGTATTCCGATGCGAGCGGCAACTCTTATATTCTGTCCGGGAACGCCCCGAGGGAATACAGGGTGAATTACGGTTTTTATGTACATGCCGACCAGATGATATACCGTGAAGGCTCCCCCGGCAGCGACCAGGGTTTGACGATTTTTTCGATAATCACGCTTGCGCCCTCCGACATGAACATGTTCCCGTTCTTTGTCGACGGCGGTGTTTTCTACAAGGGTCTGATCCCCGGGCGGGATGACGACATCACGGCGTTCGGTATCGTTTACGGCAGATGGAGCCCGGACATAACCCACACGGAGCAAATAAGGCGCGACACACAAAATATAAACGTGGATCCCCCGGGATACGAGCTCGTGTTGGAACTAACGAACAAGATACAGATCACGCCGTGGATGTTCCTGCAGCCGGATTTTCAAATAATCCTTCATCCGGGGGGGACTTCAGACATACCCACTGCTTACGTTATCGGGACCCGCTTCGGCCTGACCTTCTAGGCAAATTTTTATCGCGGCGTAAGCAAACTGGGGGCATATCCCAGTCCCCGCATTGCCTGACTCCCGCTTTTCTTCAGCAGAATAGTATATTCTCCGGGAGTTTTTCTCCTGCTCCCGATTATGTTCCTGGCCGCGTGAACCATGGAATAAGCCGTAAGCTTGACGATGTGATCGGGAACACCGTCTTTGCTCTCTGATTTTGCTTCCATGTCGCACTGGTCATTGACATGGTCGATGGACACGAACCTTGCCTGGCCCGTTTTTTTGTCGATCGCTATTTCCGTGGAAAACCATGACATCCTGGTCAGGGCGGCGATCCTGACAACGATCTTTATGAGAGGAGAAAGCTTGTGTTTCCTGAATTCTTCGCCGGTGACATGCCCGTACCACGAAGTCCTGTCGTCCCACCAGCATGGAATGATCTTGTTAAAAATATGAAACACCCGGAACCATGCTCTTTTATCGCTCAATGTGATCGGATGGATCTTCTCCTGCAAAAGGAAATTATCCCCGCGGTCGAAGTTGCGCGCTTCAGCGATCTCTCTTATGGTGCCCCTGGCATTGTACACGACCCCTCTGTGCCCCCAACCGCACCCGGGCTTGATTATAAAAGGAACGCCCAATAAGTCTCTTTCGTTCCCCGATAGTTTAAACGTGGTAGGCTCCCAGTTGCGGACAATAACCGTGTGCGGCGTAGTTATACCCGAATCGCGTAATTCATAATACATGACCGATTTATCAACTGCCATCTTTGTCCGATCGGGATCATTGATGACCACGCCTCCCGAATCCTTCACCGCGTAGCATAGCCGGGCATAAAGGTCGCCCGGAATATCGTAAGTCGCTTCCGTGTCCAGCAATACCTTTATGTGCATCCGGTTCGTTTCCAGCCTCTTAATGATCCCCCGGACATTATCTATGGTTATCCAGCGAAACGACAACCCCTTCTTCCGGCAGTTAAGCATAAGGGTGTCCGTAAAAAGACACTTGTTTTTATCCCAGCTCAGGGCAAAATCTACATTTTTCATATCGTCAAAAGCGGTATCAGCAGCACTCTTCGAATATCACTTTTCCCTCGAAAAAGGCCTTATAAGCTATTACATACGCTGCGGCGCTTACCCCCAACAGCGGAACACCGCCCGGTTTGCTGCCTTTTATTATTATATCATGACAATGAAAAAATCCCTGTGAATTATTATGTGAGAGCTCTGACATTTTTTTCAACGCTTCTTGCGCGTCCGGTCCTACCGCAGATACTTTGACCATGCCGCCTCTTTGAACGCTAAGTCCCCTTAATGCTATATCGTTTTCGGCATCGACTTTTTTCCTGTTATAATGGAAAAGGATCATCGATCTTGATCCTCTTGCTATACCAGTTATAAGGGTCGAAAGCTCGAAATCTATTCCTTTGGGGTATTTTACTTCAAGATACGCGATCGCCCTTTTTCCCGTATGATATTCATAAAAATCCATACCGTTTTTTTTCTCCTTATTGGCCTTTAATACCCCCTGAAGGAACTTTTCCGCTTTCTCCCTTTTACCGTTCTTGATAAGACCGGCGACGTATGGACCCGTATACCAGGCCCATAATCCGCCATTATGATAATGCCCGATAAATTCCTTAAAACGGTACTGGTACAGCCTCGATGACCGGAACATCTCTTCCGGGAAAAAAGGATAATGTGCCGGGACCAGGGGATATTTGTTGACCGAGATCTCCTCGATGAAGTTCACGATCTCATTGATCTGCTCGGGGGACGGTATCCCGGCGAGAACGGCCAGGATATTACCAAAAGCGTCAAAAATACCGCGCGGGTGATCAAAAGATGTTTTATCGGGGCCCGGAGAATGATAAAAATGGATATAATACCCTTCGTGTTTAAAAGCGAACTTCTTTTTCAGCCCTTCATATATCTGCTCTTTGTTCTTTTGGCGAATATTCTTAACCCAGAATCTCGCATTGATCATATCTTTTATCCCGGCTGCTTTATGGAAGTACTTTTCAGCATCTTTATCCCCCCTGCTGCGAAGAAGATCCGCATACTCCCTGATCGCCATATACCACAAGACCTCATCATACAGGACAAACCCCTGTTGCAGGTACTCGTCCGCCCAGTTTCCCGCACGCGGTATATATAAAAGCCCGTGCTTTTTGTCTTCACAGTGAGTTTCAAGATAGCGGACGGCTTTCCGGATGCTGCCAAAATGGTCGTCAATGATGCCTTTTCCGGGGTGACGTTTAGCAAACCTTATGCAACCGATTATAAAAAGAGTGGTCGGATCGATCCTGGGGTTGATTATCCCGTAACTGGCCTTCCCTCCCAAGGAAACATTGCTGGGGATAGCGCCGTCCTCTCTCTGATATCGTGAAAGTTTCCTTATGCTGTCCCTGCATGCTTTAAGAAGACCTTCGTCTTCCGAGAGTATGCTTGCCATGATTATCCAAAAGACATCCCTCGTAAAAAGCCTTTTATAATTATCCTTTTCGGTTGAAGAAGCAAAAAAGCCGAGATGTTCATATTCGGATCCGGCGACAAGGCTAGCGATAAGGTCTATCGACCGGGAATAAGCTTCTTTGCATATATTTTCTGTGATTGTAGGCATTTCCGGAAATATTTTTCGGCCTGTGCGCCTGAGGCCCTAGTATTTGACGGTCCTGCGTTCGATCCCCAGCACCGCGCTTCTGTTTATCATGCTGTAAAAAAGTTCTTTATTGCCGATCTTTTCAACGGGTCTAACTTCTTGAATGAAGGGGCGCATACAAAAAACAGCGAGGAACCGCAAAAAAGCGGATATGAGAAAAAGGGTCAGTATCTTGTAGCCGAAAATACCGGGCAGCGCTTTAAGCATGAACCCGCCAAGTATCGCTCCGGCCGATAAGAAAATGCCGTTTAACGCGTTGAAATAGGCAATGCATCTCGGCCTTTTTTCCGGAGCGGCCGCGTCGTAAATAAAGTTCGACGCGCAAAGATTGAACCCCGCCCATAAAAATCCGGAAAATATCTGAACAAGAACAAGAAAGACCGGATTCCGGTTTATTATCCAAAGAAGCGGTATGACCCCTATAAATACGGAAGCGAACATGATGATCTTGATATTCCCTACTTTATCCGCGTGTTCGCCCCACCTGCTTATTGAAAGATGCCGGGCAAGAGCGGAGGATATCAGCATTATCGTATAAAGAAGATAACTGAACTTAAGGTCTTTCAGCATTAAAACCGCGAAAAAAGGAGAAGCAATGTTGACGGAAAAACCGAAAAGCGACACGAAAACCACAAATCTCGTAAAATTGCTTTTTTTAATATGCCCCAGAAACGCGAATATCGTGAACTGTTCTCCTTTATTATAGCTTAAGGCGGGCTCATGTACTTTTCTTATAAAAACCCAGCCCAGCATCCTGAAGAGGAAGGCGATCCCAAAAAGAACGGCGAATCCGTAGAACGGATCTATTTTTTTCATCTGGTTAAGGATAAATCCGGCCAGAAAAGTAGACCCCATGGCCACAAACCCATAGGCCCTGTTTCTTTTTCCAAAGAAGCTGCCTCTTACCCTTATGTCTATAAGATCAGATATCCAGCTCCCGAGGGCGGGTGTGATCATCGCGCTGGATAAGGCATACACGGCGATAAAAACTATGAGAAGAGAGGGTTCCATTTTTCTAAAAAGTGCCGCGACCGCTATGGACAGCAATATGGCGCCTTCAAACAGCACGAAGACATTGACCACTCTCTTTCTTGATTTCATCCATCCTATAAGATCAGCACTTTTTAGCTGCCCAAGCGACCCCAGGAAGTTAGGTATGGCGTTGAGCATGCCTACCTGTCTGGCGTTCGCCCCCAATACAAGTATGAACGGAGTAAGAAAATCCCGAAAAAAGCCGATCATGGCATTGGAGAATATCCCGTTCATCAATGAATACTTCAAACTTTTTTCCCTGATATCTTCCTGCTGCATCATCGGTCAAACCTCTCGTAAATACCCCCATGTATGAAGCCTGTCGCAATCCTCAAACCATCTGTCGCCTATATCGGTCCTGTAATACATGTTGGGTATTATTATATTTTTTATCCTGTTGTAAGCCTGGTTCTGCGCCTGTTTCATCGTGTGTCCCGTCCCTATGACAACCAGCACAACGCCGGAGGTGCCCGCGACAAGCCACTGTCCGTTGATGTTCTTTACGTCCTCTATATGTATCCCGTCATAATTCAGCTTTTTAAAAAGTATGGCCGCGTTATTCGAATACCTTTCGAACGTATCCTGGTCATCAAATGGATACGGCGGGACAACGATCCTTACACCGACCTGAAACCCTTTCTTGGCCTTGAACCCACTTAAGCTGCCGCTTGCAAGGCCATACAGAAAATCCGCCATTGGCACCTGGATCCCTTCCTGCTGTATGAATATGGTCGGGTAACCAAAACGCACGGTGAACTCGAGAGGATAAATACCGTTAGCGTTCACTATGCAATTGATGTCGATATAACCGGTATACCCTTCTTCCTTCAGTTTCGGCCCGAATTTCAGCAGTGTGGAATTGAATATTTTATTGGCCCCGCTCCAATACATGGATGTTCCCATTTCTCCCGTCGAAGGCCCTATCTGCCCCGGGAACAGTTTTTTGTGCTCAAAATTTATATTTATGGGGTAAACGAAATCCTCCCCGTTGAAGAACGCCCCGACGGCTATCTCGACGCCCGTAACTTTTCTTTGAAGCTGAAAGACCTTGATATCCTCCGTGGATACTTTTCTGTAGGCTTCCAGGACCTGGATAACGTCTCTCCCGTCCTCTTCCTCTCCCACAAAAAGCATTCTTTTGACATTCTGGGCTTCCCCGCTGGGTTTGACCACATACCTGCTCGGATTATCTTTCACGAAGTCGATAGCATCATCAAAGGATGTGAACTCCCTGTAAGGTAATATGTTTATTCCGTGTTTTTTTAATTCTTCCTGACCAAAGGCGCGGTCATCCTCAAGCTTGTCGGTATATTCAGTCCCGCCTACTACCAGTTTGCCGGACTGTCTTAACTGCTGGGCTTGTTTACCCTGCCCCAGAACATCATCAAAAACAATAATATCAGCCCAATCGACTTCATTTTCCCAATTTTCGGTCTTAGGGACAAAGCCATCGGCTATGTCCTGATTGTCCTCATTCTTTATGTAATACTTGGCTTCGTGTCCTTCTTTTTCAACCTGCCAGGCTATATCGCCTATGAGACCGTCCAGGGATACGAACAAAAACTTTTTCTTATCCATTATTTTCCCTTCTTGTCGAATTTTTCAGCGACCATTTCAAATATTATAAATCCATCCAGCGAAAAATACACGTATTTATAAATAAAAGAGGCTGTAAACCGGCCGGACGCCATTTTGCAGCCTCTTTTTATTGATTCACCAGAAAAGTATTATTTCAGTTTCCAAAAAACACACTTATTCGGGGTTTTCGTCATCATAATCGTTAATGTCCCGATACTTACCATTAAGGGATCCGGGCTTGCCTATTCTTCCTCTCCGGTATAGACATAAATATAAGTAATTTCTTTTTTGCCGTCCTTTTCGACATATTCGATATCTACCTCTTTTCCCGTTTCGAGAACGTCGATCGACGAGATATTTTCCAGCTCAGCGTCTTGCGTAATAGTGTATGTGGTTTCCTGATATGCTGTCTCTCCCGTGTCTTCATCGTACGCAACTTCACTGATCGTTATACTGTTACCCGTTACGCTTACCACTTCTCCATACCCGTAATTCGCCTCTTCTTCCTGGCCGAAAGACAGTCCGCTCATACCCGTGCTCATAGCGAACAATGCCGCTAACACGCATACAAACACCTTTTTCATCTTTTCTCCTCCTTTTTATTTTTTCTCCAAAAGATCCTTGAAAAGCCTTAGAAACTTATCGGCCGTGGGCTCGGCGGCGTTATCTTCCAGGTAATCTTCAACGGCCCTCTGCTGTCGACGATATTTCTTTCCTTCCTCAAATACATCTACAAGATTATCTTCGAGCTCATAATAATGTTCGTGCCTTAATACTTCCCACCCAAAAGGGTCGACGTAATTGGAGTTGCGGACAAGGATGGGGCACTTTGAACCAAGACACTGGTAAACACTGCTGGCCACCACGACCCCGGGGGAACTGTGCTTGTTATAGATCATGCAGTCAGAGGCGTGGAGATACTTGTATAAAAGCTCTATATTGGGAGATTGTTCGATAACCCGAAAATCGAATTTCACCCGGTCCTGGATATGTTTAAACTTGGTCAGTATCCTCTCTATTTCCGTCAACAGGACCAGGCAAATATCATATTTATCATTGGTCAGTACCAGCCGATCGAGCGCTACAGCCGTGTTCAGCGCCTGTTCCGCGGCCCGTCCAAAGATAAGAACGATCTTCTTTTCCGGCGGAAGCCCGAGTTCCCTCCTGGCTTTCATTTTATCCCCCGGATGCAGAGAGCAGGCCGGATATGGAATGATACTTATTACTCCCTCAGGATACGCTTCCTTAAGAAAATTGAAATATCTCTCATCAAAACAGACGACATGGTCCCAGTCAAACTTAAAAAAATTGGGCTTCGTTGAAAGCCCTCCGTCATGTATCACGTTGACGGTCTTTGCCTTTTTCTTGATCTGGGGAAAAATATCAAGCAGGTGATTTATGGGAAGCATTCCCAGGTCCTGGGCCACGAAGATATCATAATCAGCTTCAAGAAGCGCTGCGGTATCCATCTCCGGATTCGGAAAGCCATATGCGGTGAAACACCTCGTAACATAATCCTCATCTTCTTTTCTCGTATGGGCCATGCCGTGGAAGGCGTGCTTATAAAAGGTAAATACTTTCAGGTCTATACCCTTTTTTACCCACGCCCGGCCTATAAGTTCAGCGTGAATAGCCGCCCCGGAATCGGAATTCCAGGCACCCATCATGGCTATTTTCATATAGCCCCCTTATAAGGATTTTTCTGTTTCTCTAATTTTGATAAGGCTTCTTTGTCCTTGCTGAAAATTTCAATATCCGAAAGCCCTTTTGTTATTACACTTAAAAGATGCATGTGTTCTTTATCTTTGGACTTATTCAGAAAATAATACACATTATTGCCTGATCTTCTATCAATAACTAACCCCGTTAATCTCAACCGCGTAAGATGTTTTGATATATTGGACTGTTCTTTCTGCAAGACTTCGCATATATCGGAAACAGTAAGTTCTCCGTTCTTCAGAATATTCATTATTCTTAATCTAGTATCATCCGCAAGTGACTTTAGGATCTGGCGTGCTTTTTTGATCTTCATAATAAATTCTTCACTCCAATTCAGAAATATAACTATATGAGCATGTATTCATATATAGTATTGCTTTTATATCCATCTGTCAACGTTTAATTATCAATCATAAGACCAGCGGATCGGAGATCGCGGGCCCTAAAAAATGAATGGCGGAGGGGCAGGGATTCGGCACATTTTTATGTAACTTCCTTAAACCAAATGTGTTATATGCGATAAAAGGGCCGACGTGTCAGGATTGTGCCATGAATTTGCGATTTTGCATTAAGAGAAACTTGGGGACGGGTCTTGTCGCAGAACACCTTTTGTCCCGTGGCGAGCCCTGCCCCTTTATTCTTATCACCAGCGTTTACGGGACGAACTGGTTCTACTCCTCCTCTTTGCCGAACCCCGGGGCCTGCTCCGGAATAACGTACGTGTCACGAACTTCTCGCTCGGGAACTCGGGATGCTCCGAGACGGGTAAGGCCGTCTTTATGAGGCTCTCGATGTTGCGTATATCCCCGCCCTGTTCCGGGGTGGCGAACGAGATAGCGCGCCCTTTATGCCCGGCCCGGCCTGTGCGTCCGATCCTGTGCACGTAATTCTCCGTATCATCCGGAAGATCGTAATTTATGACCGTTTCTATGCCGACGACATCTATCCCCCTGGCCGCTATATCGGTCGCGACGAGTATCCTGTACTTCCCCGTCTTAAAACCCTCAAGCGCTGCCCTCCGCTGTTTAAGCGTACGGTCCGAATGTATCTCCGCCGCGTTATGTCCCATTTCTTTGATCAGGCGGTTAATCTTGCCCGCCCCCCTTTTTGTGCGCGCGAAAAGCAGCACCGAACCGCGGTACTGGTCGAGCAGTTTAGCCAGCAGTTTCTTCTTGGCTTCTTTTTTTACGATGAATAGCTCCTGGACAATATGTTCCGCGGCGGTCCCTGACGGCGCGATCTCGACATGTACGGGAAGTTTCATATGCGCGGCCCCTATTGACACGACTTCCCCGGGTATCGTCGCCGAAAAAAGCATGGTCTGCCTTTTTTTAGGGACGAACTTAAGGATGCGTTCTATATCCGGCCTGAAACCCATATCCAGCATCCTGTCGGCTTCGTCCAGGATAAGGATCTCCACTCCATTTAAACGAATTGTCCTCTGATTCATGTGGTCAACGAGCCGTCCGGGCGTGGCGATAATAACACGCGGGTTCTTTTTCAGGGCCTTCAGCTGGGCCTGCATCGGGGCCCCTCCTATAATGACCACGGTCCTTATGCCGAATAAGGGGGCTATCTTTTGGAAGGTCTCATTCACCTGTAGGGCCAACTCCCTGGTAGGAACGAGCACCAGGCACTGTCCCTTGCTGCGGGAAAGACACTGAATAACGGGTATAGCAAAGGCCAGGGTCTTGCCCGTGCCGGTCTGGGCCACTCCGATAATGTCAGTACCTTCTATCGCGATAGGGATCGCTTTATGCTGGATCGGGGTCGGGTGAGTGAACTTCAACCGGTCCAGCACTTCGAGTATTTTCGGGGCGATTCCCAACCCGTCAAAAGAGACATTCGTTCTCGGTTCTTTCATCATGATATCTTCACACCTCGTTTTTTTATCCGATATGATTTATTTGCTTCGGGCTGCACATTGAAACTGTCCCTATTCTACACCAAAACCCGCGCAAAAGCTCCATATATATGGGGACAGCGTGGGGGCAGGCATTCTGTTGCTCCACGGGAAAAAAACTATATACTGTGGATCTTGTATCGAGTAAAATGATAGTTATCGAATCTCTTGCAGGGAAAATAGGGGAGAATTTTTATATATGGAAATTAAAGACATATTATCAAAGAATCTTGGCATAAGCAGGCTTACGGGGCCTTCTTTAAGAGAAACCATAGCGCATCATTATAACGACCTAACCGATGATGAGAAAAGACGCATAACCCGCGAAATCGCCCATCATGTCATAAAGGCCGTAAGGGCTGCCGAGGGCAGAAAAAAATACCAGCTTGCGGGAAAACCTGAATCTCTACCGGGCACCAACGTGCTGGGGGTAAATCACGCCGGTCCTCTTGATGTCACAATTGAATGGGAAACCGGACCGAATGGCGTTCTCAGGCCGGTAAAATGCCACGTGCATTCTGGAGGAGATCAGATCAACGTGTCAAAGGTGTTCAGTGATTTCAATGAAAATATCGCGCTGGTGGCGCTGGCAGGAAAAGAGGGAGCGGAGATCACGGATGAGTGGGAAAGAAATTTTTTAAACCGCAGAATAATACCGACACTGATCCGTACCGCTGAAGATCAACAGGTGGCGGTCTATAACATAATCGACGGTGACCATCTTCCCGGAATGTTCGGATGGGCGGGTGAACTGTCAAAAGAAACAGTAGAAAGGATCAACCGGGAAACCCTAAGGGTGCTCGAGAGAATGTTCAAAGGCCGATCGGATACCGTCTGGATGCTCCTTTCGGCAGGCGGACCCTTAAGATACAACCGGGATCTTGCCTGTTACGCTTCACTGGTAAAACAAGTTAAGGACCGATATCATGCCAGCGTGGAATTTTTGATCGATTTTAAGTATGTGTCCGGCCCTGAGGAGGCCATGTCGGTTCTGGATATCCCCAGGGATACGCCTCAGGATATTATCAAACCGAACCTGGAAGAATTCATACAGATCCTGACCTCGAGCGGTCTGGCAGAAAAAGGCTCATTGGATGAAAACACGATTACCGAAGAAGCCGTTAAAACATACGCGTTGAAATTGAGGAACAAATATGATCTTCTGGGAGTGCTTGTTTCAATGGGTAAAGCCGGACTGATACTCGTTATGCAGGACAGGATCATTAAAGAAAAAGGCATTAAGATAAAACTGGCATGCCATACAGCCGCCGGGGATTCACTTAAAGCGGGAGTCGTTTATGCCCTTTCCAAAGGAAAATCATTTGAAGAAGCCGTGCACACCGGAAATCTTTTTGGAGCTTCAACGGCTTCCATGGAAGGCACTCAAACCGTCACACCCCGGAGGCTTGCCGAGATAGAGGTTCTGGCGCGCATGCAGAATGTAGCGCCGGAAGTGGAACGTCTGACAACGGAAAATTAGACACAATTTGAGCGCAAAAATTTCTGTTACCGGTACTCCACCGGCTTGATCCCCCGCCCCGGCCCCTTGTACCTGCGATATCTTTTATCGTCACTGCTCGCCCTGTCGACAAGTACCGCGTTCTGCGGGCAAAGGTTGTAACACTTCATGCAGATGATACAGTCCGGCCCGAAGACCGCGCCCTTCTCTTTGTCTATGGTTATATTATTCACCGGGCACATGCGGTAGCAAAGCCCGCATCTTGTGCATTTGGAGCTATCGCACATGAAGTATTTCCTGGCCATATCTGTAAAGGGCTGCAGGCCTACACGCTGGAAAACTCCGAAGATCCTGGAAAAGGGGCTTGTCCCGTCGACTTTCCTTTTTCCTTCGAGAACGGAGGAGCACACTTTTTCCAGGCAGGCTTCTGCTTCGGCGAATATCTTGTCCTGCTTGTCTTTATCCGGGACTTTCCAGAGGTTCCATCCGGGTATATTTATGTTTATTGGCATGGTAAGGTGGTCCACGTAGAATACGTCATAACCTTTCTTTTCAAGTATCTTCTTCCAGTACATGCCGGTATCACCCGTAAAAACGGCGCAGTTGCCTACCAGAAAGATCTTCCTGCCGCGGCCGTCTTTCATTCGGCTCATTCGGTCTCTCACGGGATCGGGCATGTTCGAGCCCCATACGGGATAGAATACGCCTATCATATCGCAGTTTTCGGCGAATTCCTGGCCCGTTGTAACGGATTCGAAGAGGTTAACGGTATGCCCCTTCTCTTCGATCATTTTTTTGGCCTCCCTGACAAGCCAGAGAGTATTGCCCGTTGATGTGAAGTATAAGATGTTAATGACCATATCTATTAACCCCCTCTTGATCCTCTATTTTATGGGAAATTGGAAATCCGGCAGCGAGAGGGATCCTATCCTCCCGCAAATAACGGCCTCTATTCCTTCTCCGAGCCTATATTGAATATCTGATTAAGCATGATGGCCAACACGGTTGAAAGCGTCAATGACGACCCAAAAACAGGCCTTAGCCATACGGGGATGGAAGCATAAAGTCCGGGTAGCACATCCACGCTTATTCCAAAAATAAAGGAGATGCCTATAATAAATATCTTTCTGGTGTTCAGGTCCCCCGACAGGATTATCTGAAATCCGGAAAGGATCATGAAGCTCGTGACAAAAATAAGGATGGCTCCCATGACAGGAGCGGGCATGATCGAAAAAATAGCGGCAATTTTAGGCAAAAACCCCAGGCAGATAAAAATAATACCCGCAGCAAAAGCAATAAACCGGCTCGTCGCTCCTGTCGCGAGCGACATGCCTACATTGCTCGCGGACGTATCAGTAGCCATGCCGCCCAGGGCCCCCGAAGACATTACGCTCAACGCGTCAGCGAACAGGCCGTTGCCTACATTCTTCATGTCGGGCTCTTTCCATTCGGCATCGTTTATTTTTTGAGCGGTTATAAGATTACCGAAAGATTTCAGGCTGCCGCATAGAGAAACGATCAAAAAGGGGATCAATAGATTCCAGTCGAAGGATAGCTCGAAAAGCCTGCCGCCTTCCCCGGGCAAAGCGAATAACGGTGCTTTAAAAACATAGTCAAAACTATCCGCGTTAAGTATGCCCGTAAAAACAGAAAGGGCGTATCCTACGATCATGCCTATCAGGACGCAAAAGAGCTTTATCTTTCCCTTGCTCCAGATATTGATACCGATCATCGTGATAAGCGTCAGGAGCGAGACTATCAGGTGCCGGGCTTTTATGGCGTCTCCGCTGATCGAAATGCCGACAAATTTCGAAGCACCAAGAGGGATAAGGGTCACACCGACCATCAGCACCACCAATCCCGTTATCTCTGTAGGGAACAGGAATTTCAGTTTATGGACTATCCGGGAAAAGGCGGCCTCAAAAAAGCCCGCTATCAGTGTCATTCCCCTCATCAGGGGCAACCCGCCTATCCAGGCGGCTTGGAGAGAGACCGCAAGATACGACGGGCCGCACAGGTTTGGGACAAGATAACCCGACCCTATGATCCCTTTTCCCAGACCCTGCACTATCGTTCCTATTCCCGCGGCTATCATGGAAAAAGACACCACGCTTTTGATATCAGCGAAAGTCCCACCTATTTCCTTAATAAGAACCACTGGTAATATGAGGGTGCTGGACATCACGAACACGTGCTGTAATCCCATGATCAATGTCACCAGCCAGGGGGGTTTTTCGTTGACCCCGTAAATAATATTGGAGGGTTTGGTCGTCAAAGTTTACCCCTTATCATAATTTCATCCAAATGGGATTCGCGAGAAAGATATCCGATCCTACTATATATTCTTCTCCGTCTACTTTCACTTTTCTTACATAAGCCGCTTTTTTTGAAGGCGTAGTCTCTCCTATTTTTGGCCACATATACATGACCCAGGCCGAATCCGACTGTTTCAGTTTATCTATCATCTCTTGCACCGCGTATTTACCCACCACATCCTGGAAATCAATAAGTTCCCTTCCCACTTTTATGTCCCGCGCCCCTTCTTCCGATGGAAACGCCGGGTCCACGACAGCCTTTCCATCCATCGAAAGCACGAATATATAAGTATCCCTGAAAACAAATCTGCTTGATTTGGCGCCGATCTCTTTAAACGCCCCTTTTCCTTTTTTCTTAATGAGTTCCGCCGCAGAATCCACGGCATCGACCATAAACCGTCTTTCCGGCCTCATGTTATATATTCCACTGCCGATCACATATTCCTTTCCTGAGGGATCCTCTGCCTTCAATACATAAGAACTCTTCCACCTGGGAAATATCTCCCCGGGTTCACACCATAAATAATGGATCCATCCGTACGGTTCGTCCTTCTCGGTAACTGTCTCTATCAAATACCTGATCACGGGTTTGCCGTCAAGATCCTTCAGGCCTATAAGGTCCTTTCCCTCGAGTTCCGGCTCCACGGGATGGAACACGTTAACCCCTTTGAGGTCATAAATAAACAGGTATCTTCGCTCGTTGAACCACTTACTGCCTTTTTTCTGAAAATCAGGAAAAGCTTTCTCGCCCTTTTCTGAAAAAAGCCCGGCGGCTTCATGAACAAAACTTACGAGGTCTTTTGTCTGTTGGTATTCGTAAATAGTGATGTCCGGGTCAGGAACGCCCTCCTCCCCCTGAACCGGAACGATCAGAGAAAAAACGAAAATAACGGCCAGCACAACGGTCTTTATTTTAATGTCATCCATATAAATGGTAGCTTACAACGCAATAACTATTTTAGCAAGAACTTAAACCGGGTTTTTATTCTAAAAAACTTTATTATATATTGCAAGATGAGGAATTTTGAGAAAAACAAAAGGAATGGCGGAGAGGGAGGGAGAATGAGCTATGAGTTTATAAGTTGTTTTGTTTATTAAGGTTGTGAATAGTAATGCTGTCTTCTATACACCTTTTGTACATTTTTTTAAGAAATATTTCGGTAATATTTTACTCAGATCTACCGTTGTTTTCCAGTTTTTTATGTCTCACTACCCTTGCGCGTACCATATAAATAACATCTTCAGCAATGTTCGTCGCGTGGTCACATATCCTTTCTAAATGCCGGGCAACAAGAAGCAAAGGGATTGCCTGCGTAGCAGTGGTTCCATCTTTTACCAGAAAATCATTAATAAGCTCTTCCAGAATAGCTTTCTTTAATTTGTTAGCTTCCGGGTCTGATAGGATAACTTCTTTTGCTCTTTTTTCATCACGCTCCACAAAAGCATCTATAGAACCTTTAACCATTCTTTGTGCTATTGCTGAAAGCTTAGGTATATCTATGAGTGCCTTAAGCAAGGGCTTATCTGCTATTTCTAAAACACGTTGTGATATGTTCACCGCTAGATCAGCTATTCTTTCAAGTTCGGCATTTATCTTCATCCCCGTAGTTATGAATCTCAGGTCCGTAGCTATTGGCTGCTTCAGCGCTAATAACTCAATAGCGTTTTCTTCTATGGTGTTCTCAAGCTCGTCTATCCTGGCGTCATCCTTAATGACGCTATTCGCCACATCCTTATCCCTGTTCTTCAATGCTTCGGTAGATTTAAAAATGGCCTCTTCGGCCAGAGTAGCCATCTTCAATAAATTGGTATTTAATACCGTTAAATCTTTATCTAAATGTCTTTCCATCATTTTTAACCCCTTTGTATTTTTGATTATCCAAATCTACCGGTTATATATTCTTCTGTTATTTTTTTCTCCGGATTAGTAAAGATCTTTTGTGTTTCATTATATTCTATCAATTCTCCAAGCATAAAAAACGCCGTATAGTCAGATATCCTGGCTGCCTGCTGCATATTATGGGTAACGATAACTATGGTATATTTCTTTTTTAACTCCTGTATCAACTCTTCTATTTTTGCTGTTGCTGTCGGATCAAGCGCGGATGCCGGTTCATCCATCAAAAGCACTTCTGGCTCAATAGCTAGTGCTCTGGCTATACACAACCTCTGCTGCTGCCCTCCAGAAAGATCAAATGCGCTTGCCGAAAGTCTATCTTTTACTTCTTCCCATAAAGCCGCACCTTTCAGGCTCTCTTCAACTTTACGCTCAACATATTCCTTGTCTTTTCTGCCGTTTACACGCAAGCCGTAAGCGACATTATCGAATATGGATTTTGGAAATGGGTTGGACTTTTGAAATACCATTCCCACCCTTCTTCTTAATTCTACCACATCCATATTCTCACCGAAGATATTTTGCCCGTCTATCAGCATAGTACCTGCAGCCCTTGTGCCGGGAATAGTATCATTCATGCGGTTAATGTTCCTTAAAAACGTGGATTTCCCGCAGCCTGAAGGCCCTATAATTCCCAGAACTTTATTACCATATATGTCCAAGGTAACATCTTTTAAGGCATGCTGGTCCCCGTAATAAAAATTGAAGTCTTTTACCTCTATCTTTGTGTTGTGCATTCTACTCCTTCTTCCTCTTTCGCAACTTATATCTCAAGACAACAGCGAACATATTCATCGAGCAGATCAGGACTATTAATACAAGTGCTGTAGCATACGCAATAGGTCTGACCGTCTCTATGGCATGGTGCTGTGTGGCCATAATATACAAATGATACGGCAGTGCCATAAATTGTTCAAACAATGATTTCGGCAAAAATGGGAGGAAAAATGCCGCACCCGTGAAAAGTATTGGTGCTGTCTCCCCTGCTGCACGAGCTAGTCCTAATATAGTTCCCGTTAACATTCCTGAAACAGAATAAGGTAGAACATTTGTTCTTATTGCCTGCCATTTTGTAGCGCCAAGGGCCAAGGCTCCATCCCTGTATGATTGGGGTACGTTTTTCAAAGCCTCCTCACTTGCGGTGATAGTCCAGGGAAGCGTCATAAGACCCAAAGTTAGCCCTGAAGCAAGCACACAGGTTCCGATACGCATCAACTGTACAAATAAAACCACTCCAAAAAGACCGTACACAATGGAAGGTACTCCAGAAAGGTTCCTTATCGACATACGTATGATCCGGGTAAATATATTATCATCCGCATATTCATTAAGATATACCGCACATCCCATTCCAAGTGGAACCGCAAGAACAGCAGTTAGTATTGTTACAAAAAAAGTACCGACTATCGCCGGAAAGATCCCACCTTCTGTCATGCCGTTCTTTGGTGGCTGAGTAAGAAATGTCCAGCTTATTGTTCCGATCCCCTTGCTTACAATATCAAAAAGTATTAACAGGAGTATCAGACCTACTACGCCTACGCATAAGCGTAATGTCCAAAAGCCTAATTTTTCTGTTATCTTTTTGTTCATCTTCTCTTATCCTGATATTTATGTAAGATCATATCCGATGTCATATTCACGCAAAAGGTAATAATAAAAAGGACTAATCCTACCGCAAACAGCGCATAATAATGTGTTGTATAGTAAGGTACCTCCCCCAGTTCAATAGCTATCGTTGAAGTCATAGTTCTTACTGAATCGAGGAAACTTCTAGGCATTGCCGGGGCACATCCGGTCGCCATAAGAACTGTCATTGTCTCCCCAATAGCCCTTCCCATGCCAAGCATACAAGCAGCAATCACACCGGATAAAGCTGCCGGTATTTTAACCCTAATAACAGTTTGCCACTGTGTGGCCCCAAGAGCTAATGATGCATCAGAATATGTCTTGGAAACACTGTTAAGAGCATCTTCAGATATACTTATTATCGTTGGTAGTGCCATAACACCAAGCAAGATCGATCCGTTCACTGCATTCAATCCGTTTGGCAAACCAAAGGTCTTTGAAATAAGTGGTCCCACAAAGACTATACCAAGAAAGCCTATGACAACGGATGGTATACCCGCAAGTATTTCAATAATCGGCTTTACTATTTCTCTTACCCGGGGGCTTGCCACATCAGAAAGATACGCCGCGGCCCCTATACCTATGGGTACTGCGAAGATAAGAGCTCCGACAGTTACCATAATAGTGCTTACCAGCATTGCCCCTATTCCATACGTTTCTTTTACATATGAAGTCGGGTTCCAATTAGAACTAAAAAGGAACTCTTTTATATTGATTTCCTTGAAAGCCGGTATTGAGGTAAATATAAGAAGTGCGAATATACCTATTAATATCAGGACTACTAAAAGGCCATTAAACAAAAAGAGGCTATGAATAAATTTTTCCTTTAGCTTCATTATCCATAGCCTCCTTGCTTTATATTTTATATGCCAACGCTCTTTTTATTATAGTCCTCGTATTCTTTCGGTATAGGAAAGAATCCTTCATCTTCTACGATTTGCTGACCTTCCGGACTTATCTCAAAAAGAAGGAAATCCCTGACTGCACCGGTGGGTGTACCATTCACATACTGATTAAGAGGTCTCGCTATAGGATACTTACCACTTTTTACATCCTGTGAATTTAGAGGGCTAGCATAATCTGCTCCTGCATATGCCGCAACACTTACTACATTTAGATCTGTAGCTTCTTTTACATACCCTACACCGACGTACCCGATGCCGGATTTATCATGCCTGACTGCCTCAACTATCTGTGAATTACCGTTCATCCTTTTCATCCTTTGAGAATAATCTCCCTTCAGCACAACATCTCTGAAAAAAACGAATGTTCCGGAATTGGATTGCCTACCATAGAGTGTTATGGGTATATTGTCACCTCCCAGTTCACTCCAGTTAGCAACTTCACCTCTAAATATTTTTCCGATTTCATCCATTGTTAACTTTGTTACAGAATTATTTCCATTAACGATCACACTTAACCCGTCCATCGCTATAACAACCCGCTTAGGTGTTATCCCCAAAGAAGTAGCTCTGGTAATTTCTTTGGGTTTCATGTTTCTGGAAGCATCGGCAATATCACACTTATTGTTCATAAGCGCAGCTATCCCTGTGCCGGATCCACCCCCGGTTACAGCTATATATTTCCCGGGGTTTTTCTCCATGTAGACTTCACTCAGCTTCTGTACCAGGTTAATCAGGGTATCAGAGCCTTTAATCTGGATCATATTTTCCGCCTGAAGATTGCCCGCACCTACACATAAAGCTAGGGCAAATATTGCGATTATTTTGGTATATTTCTTCATTGTTTAACTCCTTCTTTTCTCTTTAATATTACTATTTTTATGTTTCACAATTATTACGCTTATGTGAACTTCTTGTGAACTTAGAATTTTGTCTTTATGTCCAGCTGCAGCAATTGATATGGCTCTACATCGCCCGGAACACCACTATCAAGGTGTATCGGTTCCATCCAATAGTACTCTAAGCAAAGAACGGTATTCTTTAATATCGCATATTGGATTCCGCCATTAAAACCCTGAGCGTTTGTACCGCCTCCGGATGAGGCCCCGGTTTCTTTTACCCAACCGACAAAATCAGAATCCGGCAGATAATCGGGTACTGCATCCCTTTCAAGATAACGCCAGTTACCCCAGACTTTCCACTGACCCGGTTTTTTCGGTTTTTTATCACCAATATATCCTCCAACTATGACTCCAAAGTTGTCATTATTCGGACTTGTGTTCCATATAAGATCGCTGTATAATCCATGACCCATTTTGAAATCAAAAAACTGTTTACTGTCATATTTGATTAAAAAATCTACCAAGTTGTAATCATATTCAAACTCGGTGGTACCAGGAAGAAAGGTGTTTGTTCCTGCCCCCTGCCGGGATAATGCATCTGTAAAATCTCTGCCTTCTCGCTGTACATTGGTAAAGTCATAGTATGCAACTCCCATATTAAGTCCTGCATCCCAATCTTTTATCAAATCCATTTTAAGCCCGCCTTGTAGAGATATCAGCATAGGATCCCCTTTGGTCCACTGATCTCCGAGCAACCAAAAGTAACCACCATTTGAATAAAGATTTGTAGATACATCACCCAGATTAAAGGGCGAAGACATAAACTGAGCTCCGACACCATCCAGGGTAATATCACTGTCCCACAATAATTCTGTCTTCTGCATCGGGTTTGAGAATTTACCGCCCCAGAATGTAGCATTTCCAAGATTATTGGGCAATTCCGGTGTCCACTTGATGTAATACTTATCCAGATGAGCTTCAGGATGACCAAAAGTACCGTCCCCATCATCAGATAAGGTCTGGTTTGTTGATCTTGCATCATCACTGCCGGTGACTAATCTAATACCGGCTGCTATCTGATCATTTACTTTTCCTTCTACGCCTAATCTTCCTCTAATTCTGTTTCTCACTCTGCTACCGTTTGAATTGTCATGGTTGTCCTGCCAGTCTACCTGTGTTCTGAATCTTACATCACCCTTAACCTTTATTCTCTGGGTCCACGAAGGCGCTGTAATTGCCTTGCCTTCGGCAAGTTCCTTTGCAGCTTCTTCTTTTGCCTCAGCTTTTAGTATCTGTCCTTCGTAAGGCGTCAGGATACCTTTCTCTACCAGTTTGTTAACCAGTATATCCATTTCACCCGCCCAACCTTTGACAGCACAAAAGCCCATAAATGAAACTAACACCACCGCCATAATCAACAGCTTTTTCTTCATCTTTCTCTTTCCTCCTTTTCAATGTTTTTGATATATTTTTTATCGCAGAACATATCCTCTTTTGATTTGTTTTGTATACTTTTTTCTCAAACCCCGTATATGTCAAATCAGCGGAATTTAACTACTCTTATTAAGTCCTCGGTCATTCTCTGAAAAAATCTTAAATGTCCGATTCCTATAGCAATAACCGCTACTACAAAAATGGCTGTTACAACTGTTTCCATGATTTCCTCCTTTCTTTATTTTCAAATAAATTGTATCTTTTTTATGTGGAGGAATTTTTACGGAAAAGTGAACTTTAAGTGAATTAAAATATGGGCGTATTTCACCCCTATAGGGGTAAAAAGACGTGGAAATGAGATTGAATTATGCTTTAGGAATTGTAATACTGAACGTGGAACCCTGGCCAAGTACGCTCTTAACTATAACTTTCCCGCCATGCCCTTCTACTACATGCCTGACTATGGAAAGTCCAAGTCCGGTTCCACCTGACTTGCGAGACCGTGCTTTGTCAACACAATAGAAGCGTTCAAAGACCCTGGGAAGGTCTTTCTCGGAAATGCCTATACCGTTATCTTTGACATTGATTTTAATAAATTCTTTTTCTTCTGAAGCTGTAATAGAAATCATTCCATTTTCGTCTGTATATTTTACGGCATTATCAATCAAGTTCAAGAAAACCTGAGCAATAAATATCTCGTCAGCTAAAACATCCGGAAGATCCTTATTGATCTTGTTTTCTATTGATATGGATTTCTTTTTTGCCTGACCTTCAACCTGAGATACAACTTTTCTAACCAAAGGATACAAAGAACAAGGTTTCAAATTCATATCAATGTTCCCTGACTCTATCTTTGAGAGATCTAACAAATCTTCTATAAGCCTTACTAAGCGATCAGAATTTGCTTCTATGATCTTCATAAATTCTTTCGCGCTTTCTTTGTCATCCATAGCTCCGGCATTTAGAGTTTCCGCGAACCCTTTAATGTTTGATGCTGGAGTTCTAAGCTCGTGTGAAACATTAGCAATAAAATCTTTGCGTATTTTTTCTAAACGCCGGATTTCTGTGACATTGTGAAATACTAATACTGCACCCTCGATCTTTTCTTCCCTGAAGATCGGAGTTCCGTGTATTATTATTCGCTTTTCTTCAGGCAATAAAACAGATACTTCTCTTGATTCAACACCAGAGTTTTTTTCTAACACTTTATCGATTATCTCTTGAATTTCAACATTCCTTATAACTTCGAGAGGCTTTCTGCCTTCAACCTCATGTTCAACCGCTAAGAGATCCTTTAAGGCCCTGTTCATAAGAACTATCATGCCGCTTTGATCTACTACCATCACTCCGTCAAACATACTTAAAAGCACAGCTTCCAGCTTAGCTTTATTTTCCTCAAGTTGTTCTATTTTAGAACAAACCTCCTCTGACATATGATTAAAAGCCCTGGCAAGGTCTCCTATCTCATCTTTTCCTTTAATTGATATTTTCTTTGTGAAATTGCCCTCTGCCACTTCACCAGCTACTGAGGAAATATGTTCTATCGGTTTTGAAATAAAACGCGCTGCTATATAACTGACGACGATCGCAATGCCGAAAGCTACTAGAAGCGCAACAAATAAAGCTTTCTTCAAATGCCCTGATATTATTTCAATATCGGATAAGGGCAATGACAACCTTACAATACCTTGGGGTTGTTCCTTTCCAAAAGGTACAGCTATATAAAGCATATTTTTCTGAACGGTTGTACTAAAACGCACGCTTTGACCTATTCCCGTTTTTAGGGCTTCTTGTACTTCTGGTCTATAAAGGTGGTTTTCTACCTCTTCTAATTTTCCCCCATTAAGGTCTGAATCCCCTAACACTTTACCATCAAGCCCGATAATAGTAACTCGGGAACTTATGGTTTCACCTGTTTCGTCCGCTATACTATCCACCTCTTTTAAACGTGGATATCCCGGAAAATCTTTCTCGAGGAACAATTTTGCGAGTAAAGCTTCTTTTGTCAGCGCAGTCTCAACCCTATGATACGTATAATCTTTAAGAGTAGAGTCAAGGTAAGAAAAAGCACCAAATAAAATGCATGCTATTATCAAGCAAAATATAAGTGTTATTTTGTAATGAATACTTATTTTCAAGACCTATTCCTTCTCACTAAAACGATATCCAACACCTCTTATCGTCTCTATTAAATCTCCAGATTTACCAAGTTTTTCCCTCAACCGCTTAATGTGTGTATCCACTGTACGGGTTGTAACATCAGATGCTATGTCCCATACATTATCCAGCAATGTCTCTCTTGACTGAACCCTTCCGGCTCTCTGCATCAAAGTAACTAATAACTTGAATTCCATATTTGTAAGTTCAACATCTTTTTTATCAACAGTCACTTTATGTCGCGATAGATCAACAGTCAATTTGCCTGATTTCAATACATCTTTCTCAATCTCTGCTGGTTGCAGTCTTTTTAGTATCGCTTTGATACGCAAGATTAATTCTCTAGGGCTAAAGGGTTTAACTATATAATCATCTGCTCCAAGTTCAAAACCTACAACTTTGTCAACTTCCTCACCCTTCGCCGTAAGCATGATGATGGGTGTTCCGGAAAGTTTCTTATCCTGCTTAACTTGCCTACAAACTTCTAATCCGTCTATCCCCGGAAGCATAATATCAAGTATGATCAAATCAGCAGGACTTTTATCCAATGTTTTTATTGCATCTTCTCCATCAAAAGACACCAGACATTTGAACCCTTCTTTCTCCAGGTTATACTTTATAAGCTTGGATATATTCTTGTCATCTTCAACAATTAAAATGGTTTCTTTCCTCATATCGTTTACTGCCTTCTTGTTAAGTACTTTTACCTATCATTATTACATAGTTCTCAGATGAATCAACTCATAATATTTTCAGATATAGTATATGATTTCCATGTGAAATTATCATGAACAAAATGTGACAATTCTGTGAAAAGACCAAGGGTTCTTTTCCCTCCAGGTATACACCTGGTATACACCTTTTTCAGATTTATACCCTATTTATACACTTTTAGAAGCTAACAGAAGAAAACGGAGGGTACTAATAGATAAGGCCCAAATCCCTATTTTAAAAGGACTTGAGCCTTATCTTCTATATTTATGGGCGTTTCAGAAAACACCCTATTTATACATGGCGGAGAGGGAGGGATTCGAACCCTCGGTAGAGCTTTAAACCCTACGACGGTTTAGCAAACCGCTGCCTTCAGCCGCTCAGCCACCTCTCCGCATTTTTAGCATATAGTCCATTGTCCGCAGTCTTTTCGGTGAACTACGAACTGCCAACTATGAACTGATTTATGCGAATGCTATTTTATCACTCTATGCCGGGCAATTCAAGGGTTTACAAACTAAAGTAGACGAGGGGTATATGCTGGCGTGGTCACTCAAACTGCTCCTTTACTTTGGGGCGGCGCTTCATCTTCCTTATCCTTTTTGTCGTAATCACCAAGGAAATATTTAATGTTTGTCAGCAAATTATTTATTTTAACATTTCTCAGAATGTGCCATTGCCCGTTTTTATTACTGAAAGCCATTTTGTGATGGTTGCTCAAAATAAACATATCGACGATATCGTGGTTGGCAAGAGGATAAGTGCAGAGCGCTGTCATCCCCGATTT